>Ga0182024_10001313_pt1 | contig 64322 bp, 76 predicted proteins | sample P32metaG_FD_120480 | JGI IMG/M metagenome (GOLD analysis project Ga0182024, IMG submission 120480) | Permafrost microbial communities from Stordalen Mire, Sweden - P3-2 metaG (Illumina Assembly) | ecosystem: Environmental > Terrestrial > Soil > Wetlands > Permafrost | place: Sweden: Stordalen... | reverse complement strand
CCATAGCAACAAGTATATTTCCATTTTCTGTTAAATTTAATTTAATTTTTGATTCTTTATACAAACCAGCAACATACTCAATGGCCCGTTTGAATATATCATTTTTTTGTTGTTGTTTCATTTAAACTCCGCAAACCTATCCATATTAAATTTTGGTTCTTCACCATGGGCGAGCCTAGAATCATCAACCAAAGCTTCTGTAGCTGCCTTTTCACAATTATATAATCTCTGTTTATTCAAATCTACACCAATGATACCACGCTTATGTTGTTTGGAATTATATCTGTTCTTCCATTGAATAAACATATATTGGTTACGAGCGGCCAATTCTTCTGGCTGAACAATAGCTCCCATAAAATCTGCTGTAGCAGGAAGACCAAATGACTCGGCTGTATCTTCCATACCAGGGTCAGAACTTGAAAACCCACCGCGAGTTAACTGTGTTCCTGACCAACAAGAAAAATCAAGTTCCCCTGCAAGACCCCTTAATTCTTCTGCAATCATCTTAATTGGCATATAGGTTCCAGTAACCGCCGAGGTATATTTAAGTCTAGCCGAAAGACATAGGTTAATATAATCTACATATACCGTCTTTGGCTTAAAATTTTCCTTATGCTCCAATTCATGAAGTAAATGGCGAAAATGAGCAGTTGATGCTGTAGCTGTAGGATAATCCTTACAGATAAGTCTTCCTGTTACCTTTTTCTTTAACTCAGCAACTCTTCTAAGATAAATTCCTTTTTCACAATGCTTAAAATCATCGAATGACATATCTAGAAGATTCAAATCAATTCTCTGCTCGATATATTGCCAACCCATTTCCATTGTAATATAAAGAACATCTCTGCCTTGAAGTAAATCATGAGCGGCAAAATTACACATTACCAAGGTCTTACCAACATTAATACCACCAACAATAATGTTCAGTGTTTTTGTTGGTGTACCACCATCAGTTATTTCATTAAGATAATCAAGCGGAAGAGACATCTTTGATTCTGGATTATGAAGAAAATCATATCTATCACCAGCATCTATAAAATAATCATGACCAACATGAGTATCAAAAGATACTCCAAGAGCAGCCTGCATTATCTCTGGAATAGCATGTTCTGTCTGTTTCTTATTTTCGCCAGAAATAATTTCCCATCCTGTAAGGACGGCGTTGCTCATAGCTCTTTTTTTACAATAAGCCTCTGTTTCCTTTAGAAGCCAATCCTGACTGGTATTCTCAAGAGTAAGGTCTTTGATAATTGTTTTAATAGTCTTGGCATCATCATCAGATATGCCTTTTGAATTATCTAACTCTACAAGTAAGGCTTCTTTGGAAGGAAGGGCATTATACTTTTCAAAGAATTCTTCTGTAAGTTTAAAAAGTACCTTATACTGAGTTTCTTTAAAATATTCTTCCTTGATATAAGGAATTACTTTTCTTGTATACTCTTCATTTAAGATTAGGTTGGATATTATTGTCTGTTCTATCATCTTGGTAGTATACCAGAATTTTTCACTGTTGTCAAAACCATTCCATAATTATTGATACGATTCGGTATTTTGAGATTATCTCTTAGTTGTAATTTATTATTCTTGAACTGTCGATAATCAACCTTATGATGCCAACGATTAAATTTCCAAACCAATTGGGCTACATCAGGATGCATATCAACCAACATCTGAGACTTAGCCTTTGTACCTTCATGTTTATAAAACTCTTCTGTATTACCACCTATCATTCTCTGTGTAGTAACCTTACCACAAAGGAAAGCATTAAACTGGATCGTACATAATCCATCCTTTAATATTCGTAAAGAAAGGTCTGTATCTTCATTATAACGACCACGCCATCTATACGGCATATTGTTATTTTTTATTAATAGACAAGAATAGATACGTGTATTCAAATAATAAGGCGGAACTTTATCAGTTGATTTACAAAACGAATAATAATTAAACCCCGATAATGGAACATTATCATAACGAAGAGTAAAATCCTCTGCTGCTTTAAATATTGCTCCGGTATAAACTAAACTCTTTTCATTACGATTTAATCTATGAAAAGCATCAATATTATCATCCATTACCCAATGTCTATCCAACCCACCATCAATAGCATGATCCCATGCAAAATTTCTTGCAGCACCAGGACCTTTACTCTTAGATGACCCTAAATCATCACAGGTATCATAATTATCTAAATATTTTTGCGGAAGAACAAGAAGATTATTTGGTGTAATATTTTTACTATAATCTTTATATTCAGTCTCTTCTACTATCATCTTAAATGGAACATTCATTTCTTGCAAAGCCGTAGCAGTCAACCTAGTATTCCATCGTCCCTTTGAAACAATATAGATAGGAAATCTAGGATTTATTTTGGACATAACAGGTCCGTTCCTTTCCCCAATGAGATTTGAATGGATACCAGATACTTTTTGATTTTTTATTAAGCTTCTGACCTATCTTCTTGGCAAAATCTTGAAGTGCTTTTTCATTATCAAAGCGGATTATAATTTTGGCATATGCCTCTTGTTTTTCTGAAATGAATTCAGGCATATCTTTCCATTCCTTTTCCCAGAATTCATTAGGCTTCTTTCTTGATAACACTTTGCTTCTCCTGAAATGCTACTTCTTCATCAATCAACGTTTCAAGATAAAAATTATTTACAAATTTATATCTTTTAGCTGGTTCATTAGCATCATGAAAAACATCTGTTTTAGGTATATCTTTAAAATAATCACCGGCAAGTATATTCATGTATAGTCTAAAATTATCACCTTGACTCTTAAATAATACCCTATTTACATACTTACAATGACGACAAATATACTGATACTCTGCTACAATATTCTTCCAATTAATACGAAATAGGTCTATTTCCTTAATTCGCATTTTCTTAGAACATTTAGCACAAGGAACAAATGAACTATATCTAACTTTATCAATATCTCGTTGAATTTTTGAAACAGTAGTATTTGCCTGTTTGTATTTTTGAAGTAGAGTTTTTAATTGTTTATTCATCTTCATCAACTGATATCAATTCAGTTTCCTCTTCTGTATTAAGTCCATAATTAAAATGCTTTTTGACATACAACTCAAGCATTGACATTACATCCGGAGTAAAATATTTCAATGGTTCTTTATATATTTCATTAGCTGTAATAAAATAACTCTTATCATTAACTTTATCTTTCTTTTTCTTAGCAGCTATTTCAGCAGCTTCTCTCTCTGCCTCTGGACCGAATAGAGGTTTGAATCGGGCAGTTTCCTTAGCTCCTATTTGTTCAAATAAACCAGCATCAACCCCCATAGTTAACAAACCATAATATCTATCTAGACCACCATCATATCTTATACGAGTTTCAACCTGTGTTTTCTCTCGCGAAATTCTGGATTTAACCATCTTTACTTTGATAATACTTCCAGATACTGCTTTTCCTTCTTCCTTATCCTGTCTCTTTGAAAGATAAAGAATTTGCGATGCAGCATATTTTACTCCACCACCACCAGACATTTCTGTCATAGGAATAAACGAACCAATAACCTGATATACATGGTTAGTTAAAACTATAGGAACATCTTCCTGTGCAGCTATTCCAGTAAGTGTGCGGAATGCAGAACGAATAACCTGTTGACGGGTCATATCTTTCTTTTCTGAACCTTTCTTAGCATCTTCCATTTCTTTAGAAGTGGCCAACATACCAAGAGAATCAAGCACCATCATCATAGGTGGGCGCTTTTTCCGATCAACCTTTGCATATTCAGTAAGAACCATTAATGCATGAGTTCTGAAATCCTGAATAGTGAATTTTCTTACAATAACGATTTGCGACGGGTCGATACCTCTTGCCTTAAAGAGTTCTTTCGTAACCCCGCCTTCGGAATCGTAAAAGATTGCTCCAGATTGCGGGTTCGCGGCAAGGAAGGCTCTAACGATACCAAGAACAAAAAAAGTTTTTCCAACCGATTCGATTCCTGCGAAACAAGTAACCAAGCGTGAAGATACGCCACCATATAGGCTAGCCGCGAGAATAGCATTGAGAGAAAAGCTGCCAGTATCAATAAAAGAGTTAGCAACAACAGAATCAGGAATGTCAGAGGCAAAAGAAGTGTCTTTATCACCAAACTTAGTGACCATTTTTTTGAAGAACTCATTACTCATACTAGCTCCTATTTTTCAGCTAACTTTTTTGTTATTTCGTCTTTAACTTTATTGATATGCTCAAGACGATTTGGCCATTGGATAGTGGGTATTTCTGGATGTTTAGCAAAATTATCCAACATTGTAAACATACGATTCTTAAGAAACTCCAACTTCATATTAACTAGTTTCAATTCTTTTTGAAGACTAGCTATTGTTGCTGACCCATCTATTGTTTGATCATCATTACCAATAGTAAATCCAAAATCAACAAGGGTTTCTTCCTTTGTTTCTTTTTCCCATTCTTTACCACGAGCTACAGCTTTTGTTGTTACTGGCATATTATTTTCTATTCATCCATTTATTAGCTTTAGTACTACCATATTCAACCCATTTAGGAAGGACAACAATCAAAAAACAAATTATCAGAAAAATAAACGTCAACGTTAATACCATTCCTTGTGTTATAAATCCTTTAGTCTGAATTGGAGCAGTAATAGTTGTTGCTGTTGGTTGCGGCGTAGGAAGAAGTGTTGCTACACAATTATAACACTTTTTTACAATAGCAGTAAACATTGCATGAGCAGTATCAGCTATACTAGGAATTGTTAATGTTGATGAATTTCCTGCAACCTTAACACCAGTTAATGACTTCATCACCGGAACAGATAAATGCTTTCTATTTATATGTCGTCCAGTAAGTTTTTCATACCTAGCTATAACATCAGGAGAAATAGAAGTTGATGTAGGTTCTGCAATAGGAACATGCATAGTCACAATCGGTACTGGAGTAGCTACAGGAGAAGCCTGTACAGAATTTCTCATCTGTGCTTCAACCGTCTGCTTAGTTAATGCCTGATAAAATAATTCTGAATCTGAATTATGTGAAGAACATCCAGCAACCAGAACTACAGCCAACAGACCCATTATATATTTTCTAATCATATTAATTCTTAAATACACCCTCAATTACTAAATCATCACCATCTAGAAAATCATGTCCTTGAAAATCAAGGATATCGGTTACAGTAAATTTTCTAGAGGCTGCTACTGCATCTTCTAATGAATCAGCCTCAACAGCAACTCCAACTTGAATATTCACCCTTGTATAAACTGTATAACTAGCCTTTACTACTTTCTTTGTTTTCTCTGCCATTTTAATTCTCCTTATCATTTACCTTATCAAATAACGGACTAAAATCAACATAGTCTCTAAACACAATCGAAAGCTTGGACATAATACAATCAAAACAAATATGTACTTGAACTATTTTTTGATTTCTAATACTATGAAACTCAACTTTAGAAAATTTACTATTCTTTGGTGGAAATCCATTTAATCCACCTATATTTGTATAATGAAACCCTTTTACTTGTTCAAAAAATTCACGGTCTCCACATATATCACAATTCAAAACTGAAATTTTATTAGTAACTACTGATTCTATTTCTGCATCTGTAATCATTAGAAAAAATCCTCTAAGGTCGCTCTCTTCTCAGTCTTCCATCCAATTACATCAAGAATACTATGAAGAGGCTCTATAAAACTCTTATTAAGCATTATTTCATGGTCTACATAAGGCTCAATATCAAACTCTTTAGGTGGTTCAATACCATTGAAAGCAATTACCTTATCTTTAATATGATTAGGAAGTTTGAGATAAACAAATTTTATCTTCTCACTATCAACAATTAAAGGATACTCGTTAGTAAGATTCTTTTCTTTCAATAACTTATTGAAAATAATTGATCCCTTTACTTGAATAGGAGTTCCTTTCTTGTATATACTAGCAGAATCAGCCCATTTTGTCAAACCATTAACCGAACGTGGGAAAGCTATCTCTGATATAGGAAGAGTTTTATGCTTTTGCTTGAATTCTTCTATGAATTTAATTAAATCATCCTGTTCCTTGTTCATGATAACCTTGATAGCTTCCTTAATAGAAACTCTACAGGACGATGGAGTAGAAGAACGAACACACTCCAAACCAGTTATCTTTAGCTCAGGTTCTTTATAACGAACACCCTCTATATCATAAGCATTCAAGGCATAATGTTTGGCAGCGGTCCAAATACCCTTATTGGCAATTGTCTCACGCTTCATAATCATTGTCTGATTATAGGCATGGACATACTCGGCTAATTCTTTATAAGATTTTTCAATAAATGGGGTGAATTCTTCCTCACATATTTTATCAATATCAGATGTAATTTCATCTGGTGTCATATTTTTATATTTCTGATCTACTCTTTCAGACCAACCACCTTCAATCATAGTTCCTAATCTAAGATACATTGAATCTGTATCACAGGCAATAATATAGTCATATCCGGTAGTCTTGTTTCTTCTATTCAAGAAATCATTCATCCGCGTTTCCATCCAACGAATAGAAACCTGACCAGACAAGGTAACCGATTCTCCAAGTCTTGGGTCAAACCACCGAAAATATCTATTACATAGCTAAAGAGCGCCATAACCGGAATTTAAAGTAATCTTCAATTGATGTTGCATATTTTTGCAATAATCAATTTGATTAATTCCGATTTTATGGCGCTCTATTAACTCCTTATCACTTAATTTTGAATAATCTGTTGACATATCCAACCTTTTGCTTTTCCTTTACTCACTTGTTTGTTTCTTTTACTAGCCCACCACATTGTAACAAAAGATAATCCAAACTTATCACATAAATCACCCAATCTATTTGTATTATACACTTTTCCTTTTGGAGATACAACCTTAAACCATGATGATAACGAATCTCTCATTTTTTCTCTATTTTTATTCCAATTATTTTTGCTCCACTCTTTCATAAATTTAGCATGATATGGGCGCTTTCGTCCTTTATTAAATTCAGCCCCCATTTTAGCCAAATTTTCACAATGTTTAAGTAATTTTTTTCTATAATTATTATCTGTACGAAATTTTTCTTTTAAAGCTACACTTACTTTATTAGCAATTATTGGATTAAGCATAGGATTTTTAAATAAATGTCTATGTTTGTTAATCCAAGTCCAACCACCAATTCCACCTTGTTTAATATTATAACATGGATTATCATCTATACATTCTTCTATGATCTTTTTTTCAAAAGCAAACATTTGCAATTCCGTCTTGCATTGTTTAATTATTTTTCGCCTAAAGTTTTTCCTGCCATATTTTTTTATTGCACGTTTAATTGCAATTCCAGAACCCATATATCCATCATTTAAATTATCAGTCTTGTGTGCTCCAATATAATATCTACCATTTTTTAAATTATTTATTTTATAAACCATAAAATACATACTATTGCTCCATACAATGAGTATTTATGATATATTTATACCCCTCTTTTTCATTTCTTCTTCTATTAATTGAATTTCCTTTTTCTCTTCAATCATCTGTTTCTTCCATACTACTCTATCATCATACATTTTCTTCATAATAGTAGGAAGGAACCCTACAGTCTTCTTATCGAAGATATGACCGGGAGTAGCTATGGTATAACCCTTATCATAATACTTCTTGTATATTGGATTATTAAATTCTCCATCAAGTACATCTTCAACTGATAATCTACGATCAGTACTACCTATAAAAGTTTCAGGAGAAATATTATACATCTGAATCAAATGAGGATAAAGTGAATTTAAATCGAACGATACTACCCACTTATGTAATCCCTTAATAGGTTCCTTAACGTAGGCACCTTCAATAGAACCACCTTCTGGGTCTTTCATTCTAGGAACTACAATTCCTTGTGCAAAAAGATGATTATGGATAATAACATCCCATACACGAGTAGGAGTGAAACAATCCTTGAAATTAATCTTGGCATCATAGGCCATGGCCATTACAAGTTTAATGAATCCTTTCTTCTCTTCAAGCTTATCTACTAGAACGTTATCCTGAATGTTATAATCAATAAATCCTTGATAATCTTTCTCATAGAATTCCTGCATATTCTTATATTGGGAATAGCTACGTTTTCCTTCTTTAAGTTCTGATTGAGCTACAGTATCAAGCTTATAAGATTCTTGTGGAGTAAAAGAAAACTTCTTGTATAGAGCCATATAATCTAATACAGCAATACCATACAAGTCATACTCTATCTGGGTATGGCCAAATCCGGCCTGATATTCTCTAAATGTATAATTTCTCCATGGAGATAACATCTTAGCATACTTCTCTCCAATTACCTTTTCAATACGACGAACTAAGTATGGTATATCAAATCCACCTACGTTCCAACCAGTTACAATATCAGGTTGCCAGAAATCCTTATCATTCCAAACAATAAGGAAATCCTTCAACATTTCTGCTTCATTCTCACACTGCATGTATGTTGTATTTTGATCGGATGTTTTATAAGGTTTAGTTCCAAAAACCAGATTTTTTCCTCTGCTTCTAAGACCAATAACAGTTATTTCTTTATTGGCATAATTGGTTCCATAAGAGGCACCCGCTGGATTGAGATTTGGAAACCCATCTTTGGTATCTACTTCAATATCAAGTGATACTACACGAATTTCATCGGCATTATATTTAATCGAAGAAGGAGTGTTATCGTTAATGAAGGTGTATATGGGCATCGTCATCCCATAATATTCAAAATCCTGAATATCCTTGTATCTGTCAATGAATTGCTTCATTGCCCAATGATTCTCAAAATCGATCTTATCGACAGAACCACCACGAATTGTTTTAAATTTTGTTTGTTTGCCCTTAGCAGGCATGAAAAGATATGGACGATAATTAACTGAATAAGAAACTCGTTTACCATCTTTAATGGCTCTAACAAGAATCTTTCCTTTCAACATGCATACATTAGTATAAAAATTAGCCATAATATAAGTATATCACTATCTAGCAGTCAATGCAAATCCCCTCAATTGAAATTCGGTAACGTAACCAGTGGCATCTGATTTACCATAACCAAATGGTTTTATACCATAAAATCCAGTTTCTAAACCTTCAACACAATTTTTACCAGTCTGTGTAGGAATCCATTCAACATCTATCCATAAACCATCTGGTCTATAATCAACCACTCCAACCTTACCAACAATATTTTCAATTGAATGTAAGGAATCCATATCTGAATAGACATAAAATCTTTCTACTGGATTATCACTAATAGTAAAACTGGCAAGATTAAAAGAAAGATTTTTCTGTTTATATATTCTACGATTCCAGTTTTTTGCTTTTGTCGGAGTAAGCCATGATATAATTTTAATCATATTATCCTTGTAAAATCAATAATGCATCCTCTTGTTCTCTCTCCCGAACCTGACCGGCCCAATGAGAACTTTCCATTTGCTTTACCGCACCTTCCCAATCACCCTGAGCCATAGATGCTAGAAAATGCTTAAATCCAAAAATTCCAGTTCCTTTAGACGAACTTCCCTCACCCATCTCATATGTCATATCCATAAGAACAGATTGACGGGTTTGTGATAATTTTCTATACCAAGGAAATGTCTCATCAAGCCAACTAGATATTTCTTCAATTCTATCTTTTAATAAAGACGTTGCTTCGTCCGAAGTAATACCTGTGTGATAGATATTCTGCCAGTTTCCACCATGATTAGTAGATAACATGACTTTCTGACTAACTGTTAATGTATCAAGATGAAAACCATAACCAATAGTATCAGAGCCATCAGTATCCTTATAAACGTGTAATTGTAATCCTTCGTGACCTGAAATTAATGTAAATGAATCCATGAGTTACCTCATGAATATTTATTAACCATTCAATTTAGCCCTATAATCAATTACCTGTCCAGTCTGATTAAAAGATCGAATGTTATTCTTAATACGTTCTCTAACTTCATCCATATGAAGTGGAGCATAATTTGTATGCTCTACACAAATACAAAGATATCTAGGGTCATTTATGAAATTTGCATGGATATGACCATGAACATTACAATGAAATCTCTGTGTCACATTATCCTCACGAAGAGGAATATGAGACAAAATGAAATCATCAACGAATACACGATATCCTGCTATCTTCTCGAATCCGGCCTCAAGATACATTTCAACTGGAAATATATCATTATTTCCAAGAACAATACGTTTATGACCGTTTAGCTGTCTTGCTATCCAAAGATACTTCTTGTTAATAACAAAATCACCACCAAAATACACATGGTCTTCTGGTTTTACAACAGCATTATGCTTCTGAATCATAGTCTGGTTCATTTCATCGACAGACGTAAACGGACGTAGAGGAGTCACACCATCCTCACGCTTGAACTTCAAAAATGTATTTTCGTGACCGAAATGATGATCACTGGCAAAAAAGATATTTACCATCTAAATAAACCTCTTTACATACTCAATCATTTTTAAGGAATTACTTCTCTCCAAACAAATCATCAACTTTCACTTGCAACACTTTATTAGACTGCCAAAAATCCTCAACACTACCCTCATTAGCCCATATTGGACACTTTGATGGTTGAATTATATCACCAACATCATGATAAGGAACATTAGCTGGTGATAGTGCTTCTCCTAGATTCATAGTTCCGCCAATTGAAACTGCGCCGCCTCTTATTTTAAGTAACGGTCCTTCTTTGGCAAAACTTCTTCCAAGTCTCTTTAATGCATTCCTAACTGCAATATCCTGAATATGAGTAGAGAATGCTTCCTGAACAGTATAATCAAACCCGCTCTTGACATTGGTTTCTGCATTATCATAGCACTCTGAATACTTACATAATTCATCAACCATTTCTACATGGTCTCTAAGATATTCATAATAAGAATACTCATAAAATGATTTACAAGCACTCTCAAAATCATACATAACTGTAGCTGAATATCCATCATCAGGAACCGCCGCCAACATCAATCGCCACAAACCTTCGCCATATTCTTGATTATAACCTGCAATTATCTTATCACGATTACGTCCGAAAAATCCTGGTCTATCTTTGTTTATCCAACTCATAATTTAAACTCAAACATCAGTTTCATTATCAATCGTACTCTCTGATCTCCGGTCTTTGATAAATCATCAAAAACAATATTTTGAAGCCTCTGATAAGCAGGAGCGGCTTTGGCTTTAACCTTCTCGTCCTTATCAGAGGCCATTTCTTTAATCAGCTTAAGCTGCTGCTTAACTTCTCTAGCATCAATCATTACTTAAGCTTCCATTGCGAAGCAATAACCTTTGGTTCTACATACATTGGAGCTACATTATCGCTATTAGGATCTTTACATAAAACCCATGTAGCATCTTCGTTTGACGGTGAAAACAACCCATTAGGGTCTGCTTGAGGAACTACGGCAAAACCATTTCCACCATCATGTGCCCATTGAAGCTTTTGTGGACTGGTAAATTGTGTCGCACCGGGAATTGGGTATCCAATAGACTGACATACCAAATCCCCAATCTTACCTGTCATCTCATTAAAATAATACGTATAAGTAATCAACTTCGGGTCATCGCGCATTTCAAGAATATCCTTGTAAACCTTCATTTCTCGGAAATGAGTAATCTTAGGAACACCAACTTCTGCTACGGCTTCCTTAAGAACCTGTTCTTGACTATTGGCCTGAATCTCATCACTAGTTGGCGGGGCAGAACAAGAATCAGCCTGACAAATCATGAACACCGAAGCCAACCCAACAACACTCATAAAAGTACGTAATCTCATAATAAATCTCCTATTTCAAAATCGGTTTAATAGTCTGCTGCTCGGTCTTTTCTTACCTGTGCTAGAAACTCTTGTACATCCAATGGTAATGTACTTTCATTTGATACATTACCGGCTTCATGTAATACTACAGAACCAAGAGCCGCTTTTCCAGACTTATCAGCCGTAACATACTGAGCCTGTAGGTCACGTAAAGTCTGAACATTTCCCAACTGATAAGAAGGGGTATTCTCAAACACCTGACGCTTTACAGCCTCAGTACGCGGAGCAAAATAACGATACATAGCCAAATCATAATAGCTGCCAAAAAAACCTAACGCAGCCAAAAATACCAGTAACATTATAAATGCTAAAAATCCACCAATCACTGCAAAAAATGTACGCATATATTCTCCTGTTTACTTGCTTCTCTTATAAAGATTCAAGTAATAATAGAAATTTGGATATGAGCAAGGTGGCTTATCTGGATATGACTTAGTAAACAACTTCATTCCAGCATTAACAATAGCATTAACATCCTTACCATCAGCCTTCATTGAACGAATCAATTCAAAAGCCTTGGTCTGCTTTTCAAGATTTGGCTGGCGACCACGCTTCTTTCCAGTTGAAGGAGTCTTAGACTTAGTAGTCTTCTTGACCTTCTTTGGAGCCTTAGTCACTTTCTTTGCACCAGTTTTAGCTTTCCCTGCTGCACGCTTTTTAGCTTTTCCTGCTGTTTTCTTTTCAGAACTTTCTGGTTCAAACAGAACATCTCCAGGAATATTGCCACTTTCTACAACAATTTCGGTAACGGGTCCAGCCGGTGTAACAGTTGGAGTCTCCCCCTCAACCTCAGTCTTCATGTTCATCTTTTCCATTTTCTCGACAATGCTCTTAAGTGGAACATCGCGCGAGACCATAGATTTGATAAGCTTTACTACATTTTCAACCATATGTTCTTCAACATCGAGAAAATGTACAATCTTGCCTTCAATCGTTTCTGTAACTTTTTTTAATCCCATAATAACCTCACTTGTTCATATTATTCTACACGAATTTATTTAATAAGTCAATACCCTAAATTTTCTTTCCAATCTGGTACTTTGCCTGCAAACTCCAATCATTCTTTTCAGAAAAAGAAAGAATTTTGATGCGATTTAAAGAGGCCATTGGTTCAAGAACCTGTCCCTCTACGATTTTAACCAATCCCCAATCAGCCAATAATTTAGCAATTGTATTTCGGCGTCCCTTGTCTTCATCAGAAAAATCTGATGGTTTGCCATCAAGGGCAAATAATTCCTTAAAATGAATAATAGCATAATGTCCACGCTTATGCAATATATGGACACTCTGAAATAAGGTTTTATCTTTACGTGATGCAACCCCAATTCTAGTTAATGTCTCTTTTACCTTGAGGAAGTTGTCTTCGGTAGGCAACGTTACTTCCACACCATAGCCACTAAAAATTTCAGAACTCATGTCGTCATACCCTTTTCAAGTTCATTTTTAATAAATTGAATATTACTTTTCGACAAAATTGCCATTGCTTCTACTGCCTTTTTGTCACTAAAACCGTAATATTCCTTGACAATATTTAGGTCTTCGTTACTTTCAGCCTTGGCCCATCGACTAAATCGTTTTCCCTTTCGAATAGAATAAAACAAATAATCATACTGGAGTTTTTTATCAATAACAGCCGACATGTTCATTTCATTCGCATATAAACACGTATCGATAAAATAAGAAAGACCGCGATTAACAATGAATGGTACATATGCGGATTCATTTTCATCGTTAAAAATCTCCTGTTTAGTTAAAGATATCGAATTAATGAAATCAAATGGTGTGGTTTTTTTCTGCTTCACTTTCAAACATCCTATCATCAAATAATACTAATGCCATCGCAAATACCATAAATGCTATTAACCATTGTCCATAGGCACCTTGATATCCTGCTATCATGTATAAAAATATAGATAAAAATATCCTACCAAATTTACGCATATACAACCTCATTATCTAAAACTACATTCCATCATAATCTCAACTAAACAGGCAACCACATTAATCTGATGGTCTGCTACAAATGCTGATTGATACTGATACTTTGCAATTATAAGAATCAATGCAGGAACACTTACTGGTTGTAAATGTTCTGTCGCCGTATCATATAACTTACGAAATAACTCAGTATCATCTGGATCAACCGTTCCTACCCATTTACGTAACTCGGTAAAATTCTTTTCCTTAAGAAATGTCACCAACTTCTTAAATGATTCTTCGGTTAGATTAGCTAGAATACCAGTATCAATTCTACCAGTTGCTGAATAAGTCTGTAACTCATTCAACACCCTACGAAAAGATGGAAAATGTTTTGAAATAAGAGATGCAACCGCCTTTGGTTCAAAATCAATCTTTTCCTTAGTCAGTATTTCCTGTGCAACAATAAAGTATCTCTTTGCAATCTCTGGAGCATCGGCCTTTTCAATCTTAAAATCAATTACTGCACATCTATCCTGTAGGGCATCGACAATTCTGTTCTTAAAATTACAGGTGAAAATATATCCACAATTACTAGCATATTTTTCCATGAAATTTCTAAGAGCAGGTTGGGTTGAAGTTGCATTAAGATAATCAGCCTCATCAAAAATTACATACTTACGTCCACCAGAAAACGAAACTGATGTTGCAAATTGTTGAACCTTAGTTCTTAGAACATCTATGTTTCTATCTTCACTAGCATTGATAATAAGATAATCACAATCTAATTCATCAAGAACCGCCATTGCCACGGTTGTCTTGCCTACACCAGATTTACCAGTAAGTAATAGATTAGGAACATTCTTCTGATCTACAAACTTTTGGAATATTGTAGCCAAGGTCTTAGGAAGTATAATATCCTTTACCTTATGTGGTCGATATTTCTCCGTAAATAAAAACTCTTCACCCAACATAATATTATCTCCATTTCTTCACTTTGTATCCCATATGATGATTACGTTTTCCTTTAGCAACAGCATACATATGAGTTGAATCACTAAATCCTAGATCATTACAAAACTTTTCTAAATTACAAACAATTAATGTTTTTCCTTCTGGAGTTATTATTTTCCATTTTTGTTTTGACTTACCTTCACTAATTTTTGGAGTCTTGCCTCTAATTTGTCCAAAATTTGGATTATCCTTTCCAAATTTTCCCCACATTGGATTATTTTTGCCAGACATATCACGCAACTGGATTGCTGTTTTATAATTTGGAGATTTGGAAGTATCTCCGCCATCACCGCCAATTGTCATATTATATTCTGGCAATAACAACGCTACCTGTTCAACTTCTTCTTTATCATAACCCTCACAGACAAAATCTATTTTAAAATTGCGCTTTCCATATTTTCTTATAGCTCGATGTATATATGTTTGGGAACTATTTTTAGAACTCCAACAATGCTGATACCATCTAGCCTTAAGATTTTTTGCCTTTCCTACATATCGTTTTCCGTTTATTTTATTAGTTATTAAATAGATCATAATTGCCTCTAATCTATTTATCTTCCTGTTGAACTATACCGACCGCTTATTTGCATAATAGTAATATAACCTCTTCCACCAAGGTAATTCATTCCAAGAAAATTTCATATTATAAATGCTACCGGCCTCTGCTGACATTGGTTGAACTTCTATTATTTGTCTCCCAATCAACTCAGGAAGATGAAGTCTAACCACATCCAATAAAGCTGAATTAGCAAATGTCTCTAAATACCAAAGAGGATCAAGTTTGGTTGTCTTTCTTGCTAAACTAATCGGCCACATTAAATTATTTTTCCACCATGCTTATATGGACGGGTCAAATTATATGCAATCTTAGTCTCGATAGCATTTGCCAAATCAATATTATACTGACCACAAAATGCAGCAATCCGTATTACAACATCAGCCAATTCAATTGGAATTCCCTCTGGCTTTCTTTCATGAAAATATACTTCTGCATTAGGATGACCACTTCTATGTTCCTCAAGAGCCTCAGATAACTCCGAATGCATGAGTGCAATATCTTCACCAACAGTCCGAGTATCGAAACCCTTTTCCTGTTGATAACCCCACGAATCTTTACATAATTGATTAATATCCATCTTATACCTCAAATTTACTCTCTTTAGAATCACACATAACCCAATACTGAATATCACTACCAACAAATTTACCCATTCCTTTTGATGAAATAGAAACCTTATAATCCTCTGAAATAAGAAGCATATTATTTACTGGAAATACCATTTTAAATTTATGCTTAGTTTTAAGATTCAATTTAATCGCATATTCATCTCCGGTAGGATTTGCTACTGCCATAGCAACTATTTTAATTTCTTTACCATTTCCTATGACTACAATTTCAGGAAGTTGCATCATAGCTGATGCCTTCATTAAGACAGATAGATTTTTGTTTGATAATTCAAACTCAATCTCAAATTCAGAAAATGGTGGTTGCTTCAACTTTCCTTCATCATTATATGGATGGTCGAAAGTCTTACTAGGCGAGGCAATAAACTTAACTGAATGATTTTTATCATCTTTGATTGATAAATAAGATGCTTTACCATCTTCATCTACTTCAAAATCAAGTTTTGGAGAATCAAAGATTGAAAGTACCCCAAGCAGGCGAGAAAGATCATAAACTCCAAAATCAATAGGAAATTCTTCATTCACCTTAGCTATTCCCATTACAGACTTAGCCGGTGAAAGTGTACAGAGTACATTTCCTTTTTTAAAAAGAATTGATTTATTTATGGTGGAAAAACTTTTGAGAATAATAAGTGTACGATCATCAATCTTCATAATATAACCTCACATCATAAGTCTAACAGAAACAGAAGCTTATGTCAACTATACTCCAGACGAAATAAAGTATGCATTTCCACCATCACCAGGATGCCAAGGAATAGCTCTAGTTCTTGACCATGTTTTAGATACATATGGAAACTTATTAATAAAATAATCAAAATTATCATAGTTCCAAATCTGGCGTTGGGCTATGAACATGAAATCCTGACCCTTATAATAATCAGCTATCTTATCACGATATTCATAAGGTGTCTCTGATACACTCCAAATACCAATAAATAAAATCTTGGAATTTTTTTCTGAATCAATATCATTATAAACAAGGGGAACTGCTGTAACATCATCTATATAAATTCCTGCACCACTAACATTATCTGAAACAAGTGATGTTGTCAAATAATACTTTGATATTCTTGCTACCTGTGGAAGATCATGAATATAATAATCACCTTCAAAACCAAGCTTATGAATCATACTAGCCAATTCACCACAACCTGCACCAAACTCTACAATAGTATCATAATCAGTTATATTCTTACCTGATATTTCTTCATATGAAAGAATATGATGAAGATTTTTAAGAGTATTTGATGAACAATCAATTCCATTACAATTTTTCATAACTTCTTTATATGATTCTTCGGTATGACCTACCTTAGATTCTTTCAATAACTCTCTAAGATCAGTCCCTTTATGAAACTGATTCTTTTCAATCATTGAAAAGACATCTGTTGAATATTGTTCAAAGAATTCATTATAAGAGTATAGAGGAACTGAAAGAACAGACTTCCACGTTTTGAAAATACTTAGATCAGTTTCTTTTTCGAACTCCGCACCCATCGTCTGCCAATATTCACTTTGAGTTGCCATAATATACCTCTTATACTTTCGACTTCTGAAGTTGTGCTGCATCGGCTGTTGGATTAGCTTGAATTGCAGCTAGAGCGGCAAGTGAACCACCAAATACATAGGTTCCTACATGCTGTAATTGCATCCATGGACAAATCCATGTCTTTAATCCAATTTTCTGACAATCATAACAGAACTGATAATCTTCTGATAGATATCTCTTTGATGCCTTTGCATCTACTATCTTTCTGAATATGGTTCCTTCTGGCTGTCCAAACTCATGAGAACAGTCTTCATCATGGGCTGTTCCATAATCTATCTCGGCCTGAAAATACATCATGATTTCACGAGAACCATCAAATGCCTTAGTTCTAACATGGTCTGGTCTATATAACTTATTTGGATATGCTACATTCATCTTTGTAAATGTATCACGGCGAATCATCATAAATCCTGTTCCAAGTTCTGCTACTTCTGCTGGTGAACCAATATGAATCTGACCAGAACCATTCTTTGGATTAAATACATAATCTCCAACGAAATTTTCAAGAGCATTAGGATTTTGATCTGCTGCACCTTTATCTACAGCCATCTTAATCTTTTCCCAAGAAATACACTTCTTTGGATAAACAGCCCCAATTACATCATATGGTGTACCAACTTCAACAAATGGCGGACATACAATAACCGGTTTTGGTTGAGACATATCATCTAAGAGTGGAACACCCTTTTCATCTGCCTGATAAACTATATTTCCTTGAGCATCACGAGCAATACCATCATCAGAAAGATCATTAACACTTCTACTCTGCATTGCTAGAAGGGCAATAACATCATTGGCATTAAATCCAATATCAGAATCAATGAATAAAAGATGAGTACAGAATGAACGATAAAATTCATCGGCACAATAGTTTCTAGCGCGGGTAATTAAAGACTCATTAAACAAGAAATACAACTGAATATTGATTCCATGTTTAACACCAAGAGTAATGAGGTCGGCTAGAGAACGGGTAAAAATACCAGAACATGCACCACCATACATTGGAACAGCAAGAAAAATACTCTTACGACGTAATTGAGCAATATCAACCTTCAACTGAAATGGCTTTGGAGCCATAGGTCGCCCAAACATTGCATCTCCAAGTGAAGACTGCTGTACTTCTTTTATAGTTGTTTGAGTAGTCGGAACAATAGTCCCTTTTAACTGTTGGAAACCATCTTTATCTTCATGATTGAAGATATCAATCGGTATCTCTTTACGAATGGTGTTTTTTTGCTTTGACTTTTTCGACATTCACATCACCTGTGGGAGTAAAATATGCAACGAACGTAATATAATGTATGGCTTTAAGAAGGTCTAATTTATTATAGCCATTCTTTTTACCATAACGAAGTATATACTTCATAGCTGTATTTAGCGAAGTTTCTAGGGCCGAATTTCTTGCGGCCCAAAGGTCTATTAATTGTAGGTCTTTATCAGAACCACTCACATAATGTTGAGTGTATGTGCCTTTAATATATTCAAGAGCATCAGTCAAAAACGCATCTTCATTATACTTCATAATTTAGTCCTCTATCGGTTCTTTTTTAAGTTCCTCTATTTGTTTCACTAATTCTTTAATTTTTTCTGGTTTATTATAACCGCCCATTGCTTCATCGCTACGAATAAATGAAATCTCATTTCTGAGTCTCATTAATTTTAAATCATAAGTTGTTTTTTTCATTTAGCCCTTCTCCAACTGCTACCCATGAAAAATCTTGTCCAAAAACGTTTCCATGCTGAAACTTCTCTATCAAGTTGAAAAACAATCTGTTCATCACCCAATAAATCAAACTCCCATATAGGAATATTCTTCTTTTCTACATGTTGGACCCGCCAGCCGCTCTCGGTTGACCGAAATGTTGTATCAAACTCTGGCATGTTTATTTATTCTTTCGTCTATTAGCTATCTTTCTTTTCTGAAAGGCTCTACGACGCTCAATAAGACTTGCTCTTTGATAAAAAATAACACCATTTAGATGATCCAATTCGTGCTGAAATATCCTTGAGGTCAATCCATTAAAAGTTACTGTCTTGATATTACCATTTGGTTCTGTATATCTAACTTTAATCAATTCTGGTCTTTTAATGCTGACAAACAAATTTGGATATGAAAGACACCCTTCATCTAAATAAATCAAATTGTCTTTGGAAAAATCTACAATATGAGGATTGAAACATACCAATGCCGGATAAGAATCAACAACAAATACTCGATGAGCCATTCCAACTTGATTAGCAGCCATTCCAATACCATGATAATGTCTCATGGTTGAAAGAAGGTCATAGGATAACTGAATAGGGTCTACCGGAGGATTTTTGAAATCAAAAGGCTCTATAACCTTCTTGAGATATTCTTCATCAGAACCCAAATCATAATCTATTACTCGACCCTTTATGTATTCTGTAGTTTCCATTTTAAACCAAATAATACCAAAGTACTGTCATTTGTGAATCGAAAGTAAGATTTGGATAAAATTCCTGCATACTTACAATAGCATCAAGAAAATTTGTAAACCCATCTTTTAAAAACACATCAAATGGAATATTCCAAAATTGCATATGTTGTTGCAGTCCTCTAATTGCTGAACATTTCTCTTCTAGATGATCAACATTAATAATTGTTAGATTATCAGCAAATTCGCGAGTGCCATATCTAATAGTTACACCTTTGTTTCTATTTTGATAGACTTCATCAGCCATTTTAAGTATATCTTCTATCATACTGCTACCTCACCTTGGATACATTGTGTAAAGTTTTTATGTATCTCAAACTTCAAAACATTATCAAACTTATCTGTTAACTGGTCTACTTTATGAGAGATGATAAAAGTATTTGTATCCGAGGTCATATTTTTTATCAACTTGAGGAATTCTTCAGTACCATTGTAATCAAGTGAACTATCAAGTATTTCATCCATAATCAAAAGATTGGTAGAAGCTGAGTTACGAAGCTTAGCTATAGCTCTCCATGTAAATAGAAGGGCGATATCAATTCTCATCTTCTGACCTTCTGAAAATGAATCATAAGTAAACTCGTCCCTGAAACGAGACTTAATACTCTCTGAAAAATTCTCATCCAACTCAAATCCATAACCTGCATCAAGAGATGCAAGATTATGATTGATAAGCTTATTCATAATAGGAACATACTGCTTAATCAAAACCGACTTAATTCCTCCATCCTTGAGGATTGATGATGCAATATCAAGTACCTGTTTATTGATGATTAACTCTTCTTTTTCTCCATGATGATTAAGTAATTCAGTTTTAATATCAATAGTTTCTTGCTCATCAACTACAAAATACTGCTTATCTTTCAATACATTAATCTCATCCTTAATATGAGTTATAAATTGCTCATATACCCTTACCTGATTCATTTCAGCTTCTAGAAGATTAACATTTGTATTAATATGCTCATGAACTTCTGTAATCTGCTTTCGACGTATATCCAGCTTTTCCATCTTCTCATGAAGGGTAGAAAGTTTGGTTTGAACAGATACTGCCTTAGCTTTCTTTTCTTCTAAATTTGATACCTTAAAATCATTATCAATATCCTGTTTACAAGTTGGACAATTATTATTATTCTCTAAAAATTGGATTTCATTAGAAACTACCAATAACTTTTCCGAAAGCTTTTCATCCCATTCACAACATTCAGACCAAGTTTCTTCAACAATAGTTTCATCAAGAATTTGTTTTCTAAATTCTACAATATCATCATTATATTTTGTAGCAGTCTTATTATGCTTTTCAACCTCAGTCCAATGTTCCTTCTGCTTGCTAATTTTATCTTCAATCAAAGAATCATTATTTTGACGTAATGATTCAATATGCTTAGTATGCATGACAAGCTTTTGTTCTGATAATTCAATCTGATGATCGATTTCTGTAAGGTCTTCCTTATTTTTATCAATCCTCTTCTTAAGCAAAGTGAACATGGTAGAGAATACCTGAATATTAAGCAGGTCTTCAATTACCTCACGGCGATCAGCAGCCTTCAACTGCATGAAAGGAACGAATGATGCCGAACCCAGAACAACAATCTGCCTGAATGCCTTCTGATTCATCTTGATAATTTTCTTTTCTATTACATCCTGATACTCGCCAGAAGCAAGCTGAGAAATAAGGTTATCGTTCTCCCATATTTCAAATACATTTGGCTTTAGACCACGCTTAATATAATAGACAGAATCATTGGCCTTAAACCATAATTCCACAAGCATATTCTTATTATTGATTGAATTAACAAGCTGGCCCTTATTGATGTTACGAAACGCCACACCAAATAAAGCAAAGAATAGCACATCTAGAATAGTAGACTTACCTTCACCGTTATTTCCAACTATAAGGGTAGACTTATGAGAATTTAAGGATATCTCAATTGGAACATTACCAGTAGAAAGTACGTTCTTGTATCTTATTTTTTCAAATTCAATCATTAATTAAATATAGCATCACACATTTTAAAATTACTATATCTAATTGTAGGAAGGAGTGACATCAATTTATCCTTGATATCTTTTGTAAGAATATCAATTTCATCAATACTTAATCCTTCAGTTATAACCTTAAAATTAACATCAATTTTAACATCACCATTATCAGCATACATTTTAATTGTTCGCTTCATAAATATCTCCTATTCCAAATTTAGACTTTCATTATACAAACTATCAAACAACTTGTCAAGACGAACCTTGTCCGTATTAAAATTCAACTGATCTACATATCGACGTAAAATAGTAGTAGTATCTTCTGCATCAATAATTAACTCAGAATCTTCTATTCCAAGATTAACTGAATTTTCGACAATCTGTAGGTCATAAACACCGGCAGCTTCAAGTTTATCTAGAAACATATCAAACCAATATGGATTTGTTTTATTAACAACCACCAACTTAACATAGGTATTTTTGTACCTTTTAAAATCTATCTCAAGAACCTGTTCAATTGATTTCTTATTATCATCATAAAATACCTTGTTGAATATCTGGAGGGGATTCTCAATATACTCAAACTCATGGGTATTAGTATCAAAAATATGAAAACCTCGCTCATCATCATAATCACTCCATGTCATCTGATATAATGATCCAAGATATTTGATATTCTTTCTAAATGACTTATGATGAAAATGCCCTGTAGCTACTATCTGAAACTTTTCAAAAACATCAGAATCAATACCTGATGCCAATGGAGAACCTTTATACATTTCAAACCCTGCTATCTCAAGATGACCAAAACATAAAATTGACTTGGTAGTATTAATCAACTTAATTGTTTCTTCAAAATTATCAGGACATATCCATGGAACTAATGTAATAATGGTCCCGTCAAAATTCCATTCCGTAGGAGAATCTACAATAAGAATATTTCTTGCTTCTGGTAGAAGAAGATTAAGAGAATTAATTTCATTGGTATTTTTAAAATAAGTATCATGATTACCTACTAAGGCAATTAATTTTATTCCAAACTCTCCAAATTTACTAAAGAAATATTTCTTACAATTAGATAATGTTACATAATTAACATATTTGCGACGGTCAAAAACATCACCAAGATGCAATACCGTAGCTATTCCTCTTTCTTTAAGTATTGGAAAAAATTGCTCCGTATAAAAACGTTCGAAGTAATTATCGAATACTGCCGAATCATTTCTTACTCCAAAATGAGAATCACACATAATAGCAATTTTCATTATTGTTTCTCCAAATAATCAATCATATTTTTCATTACAATAATATTTTCTTTGAATAATCCTAAACCAGTATTGCAATTATTACATAATAATCCTCGAACAATACCAGTCTTATGATTATGATCAACTGACAACATAACTAAGTTCCGTCATTTTACTGCCATTCCATGGGCTTCTTTGAACAGTATCGTGTCCAATAGTTTGCAGCAGATGTACGAATGACTGCAAATCGTCTTGCCATTAATGCCAAGTAGGTATCTGAAAGAATATAATCACAGTTAGGACAGATGATATTATGTTCTTCCTTACCAGTCTTACCAATAGTAGTTACGATTTCACGTAGCTTAACATGTGGTGGAATAGGATTCTTACACATATGACAATTCTGATGATAGTCTGATCCGGTTGGAACCATGCTAACTTTGAAGATGTTTTCCTTGAATTCTTTCAATTCCTTCGGTGCCTTTTCTGTATCTTCCATTTTTCTACTCCTTATTTTCGTCAATAAATTTATCCAGACCAAACAATTTCTTTTTCTTTTTCTTAGATAACTTAATCTTTTCTTTCTTTTCTTTTAATGTTCTTTCATAATCCTTAACCATGGTATTCATTTTCTCATTGTTAAGGTCTATATATGACGGTGTTCCACCCTCACTATCATCATGATTAACAAGAGTATCATCAAACATAGAATTTTCAATCATCTTTCTCTTTACATATAACTGCTTCTTTTCTTTGTTGATACGACGAATGAATGCAAAGTAGATGATCTGGGTAAAATAAGCAAATGGATTCTTTGACTTCTTTGGATTGAAATTATATGCATACAGAATACAATTTTCAATCCCATCCGATATCATCTCATCCTTATAGGTATAATTAAAGAAGTTTGGTTTATGAGAAATGTTATTTGCGAGCAATAGAAAACACTCTCCAATATAATCAGGTATTCTAGGATTGTCGCCTTTATCTTTCTTGGCGATCTGACATAACTTTTTATATTCTACAAACTCAGCATACATCTTCTTGTTGTCTATATAATTATTTTTTCCCATCCGTTAATTTGCAACATCGGTATTAGCATGTTTTGCCCAATCCGCATCATCAACCCCCTCTTCTTTTGGCTTGTTCTTATATTCAATATAAGTATTAATCAAATTTTGTGTAGTCTCTACCATCTTATCAAACTGCTCTTTTCTTTCACCAGCAATTACATCATAGGCAAATTTTGCATTGAGATAATACCATTTAGATGACTCTGGAGTAAGATTGACTATAGAAACAACACTATCTTTTCTAAAATCAATCATCTCATTTTCACCGATACTATTGTATTTTACAAATGAAAGATATGTGGTATCTTCAAACTGAGATAATGCTGGATTTATAGCATAATAATTCATAGGACGATAGAGTTTATAATGTTCATTTTCAGTACTAACTAAACCACCTACTACGTTTCCGCCAGTTGCTAAATGAAGACACACTGCCATAGGTTCATATACATTTTCTTCCATTATTTCAGCCCTACCTTATATGTTTTGTATTCGAATTTTTCTTTATTATAGATAGCTACACGCTCAAGAAGATGAGAAAGAGTTGTGTTAATATTTCCTTTATACTTAAGGTCATCAGCTATATCAAACCAATTAAATTCACTCTTATCCGAACCAAGTCTTAATCCCCGGCCTATAGACTGAAGATTTCTAATACGACCTTTAGAAGAAGCCGACTTAATTCCATTATGAAGATTTTTGATATTGATTCCTGTAGAAAAAGTACCCTCACTAGCAATAATAATAGCATTTGTTTCCTTTTCTACAATAGCCCTTACTTCGTTTCTCTCTTCACCATCAACCGCCCCATGAATAAAGAACACCTTTCTATCTAAGGCTTCCTTAGATATCATATCATATAGTATTTTACCATGCTTGTCAATACGTTGGAATAATAAAAGGGTGTTTCCTTTTAATGATAAGGCTAGATTTTTAATGAATCTATTTCTAGGTTCATATGAAAACAAGAAGTCTAACTCATTCTGCCAATCCATTTTGGCTACTTTTTTACGATTTTCTTGAGAATGTTCTAGGACGATTATTTTAATATTAAGCTTAGAAAGAGTACCTTTATCCATTAATTGTTTAGTTGTTGTAACCTGTCTTACCGGACCAAATAGACCTTCAAGTGTCATCTCATTAGTTACAGTACCATCTAAAGTACCTGTAAAACCAAACCTATATGGTGTATTGGTCAAGTTCTCCATAATAGCCTTTAATGAAACAGCCTTATACAAATGAGCCTCATCACCGATTACTAGTCGAAATTTACTAAACCATGTCGATTTTAGCTTATAAATGCTCTGCCATGTCGAAATTGTTATAGGAGCCTGAAAATCAATATCTTGACCTTCATAGATTAGGTGAATATGTTTCTTGTTTCCATAATCATCAAAATCACCCTTCATCTGATGAACAAGGGTGATGGTAGGAACAATAATTAATGTAGGAACTGAATAAAACATAGCCAGCATATAAATCATGAGTGACTTACCACTGGCCGTTGGAGATACAAAAAGGGCGCGAGAATTTCTTACACCATAAACTAAAGTCTTAACCTGTTCTTCATATGGTACAACTGGTAATCTAAGTCCTGAAATAAACTTACCTGCCTCTAGAGCAGACCATTCTCTTGCTCCAGTTTCAAAGAAGTATTCATACTCATAACCATGCTTCTCGCAGAATTTTTCGATTTGTTTTGTAAGACCAGCATATATCTGACCGGTACGAATATTATAAAGTCGAATCATTCCATCCCACACACCGGCCTTGAACTTAGGATGCCATTTATAATTAGGAACGGCAAAAGTAAACTGATCCCTTAACTCTAATCCAATATCATCTGAACAATGGATTTTAAGGAATACATCATTTACTTTTTCTATGATGATCTTATTCATCTTCCCCTGTATAATGATCTGCTGAATGACAATAATATGATATGTCACGCTCATCAATTTTTACCGGTTCATATGAAACATGATCTTTTACATTACTGATATCAAGTACTCCTAATCCATCATATGAATAACGAATTGCATTTATGATAAGTGGTATAACTTCATCAGTATGAAACATCTTACTTACATTTACTTTCAAATAATATAAGTCAAAATTTTCCTGATAGGTCCAATTTATTCCTTTAATCAGGCGAATCTTATCAAGCATAGTATTAGGTATCTTTTCTGATACATGTATTCCTAGCACATCACCAGATTCAACAACCTTCTCTTTAACGAGATTTACCCTTACAAATTTATCATTCATTAATTTTCTCCATTCTTAAACTTGATATCATTCAATGCATTATTTATATTGAAGGAACGATTATTGATAGACTTTATTATATTCTCTAGAGCACTTACCTTCTCTTCTTGTTGAAGCAACATAAGGTTAGCTTGAACTATATCTTTATCAGCATCAATATAGGTTTGTAGGTCTTGTCTAATAATTCGAAGTGGATTAGGTTCCCATCCCTTCTCTTTTAATTCTTCATCTGAAAGAGTTCCAAGATAATACTCAAACTTAAGTCGGAACAATATTTTGTAATCAGCATTCTTTCTATTGAAAACTAATTTCTCAGACGTGTATATTTGAAGATACTTCCAATGAAGTTCTGAAATTCTAAGACTCTCGCCAGTGAGGTCATTTCTATCTATCTTGGAATCTTTTTTCCATTGACCAAATACTTCATCAAGTTTCATAATTAACCCATTCTTCGATCATTTTCCCAAAATCGACGTTCTTTATCTTCTCTTACTATTCTATTGATATATTCTTCATTAGATTCATAATCTCGTAAGTCTGATTCATGTCTTGAGTTTGAAGTACTTTTAGAAACAGAACGTTTCTTATTTCCATTTTTACCATTAGATGCTTTACAATTCATTTTACACCAAGATAAGTAGCTAGAATAATTATAGTAGAACCAACTCCTAAAATAAATCCAAATACAAATTCCATAATTAATACCATTCAGAATATAAAAAGAGAGCAACTAACGTAAAAACTATACCCATAACAAATCCAAATCCAATATCCATATTATAACCTCAAAATTTTATTATTTTATGATACCACTTTTTAGGAGAAGGTTTAACTATTTCAATGATTACTCTTACTTCCGCCACATCACCACCAATGATACGAGTTTGAACTGAACGTTTTAACTCAGACGGCATTATAAAACGAAGTAATCCCTTAATTTGGTTTTCTAATTCCTTTAAGTCAGATATCATAGCTTTATGATACCATGGTCTATTGAGTTTGTCAAGATTATCGAACACGATTAAAATAGAATCTTCTATAATTAAAAGAAGCAGTACATTTTAAGTATTCAGTCTCGGTCTTAGTTGAATCAAAAGGAACAGATGTAAGGGCGATGGGATAGATATCAACAAAATCAAAATTGATATCGGGTTGAAAGGAAGAATTTAGTACCATTAAAGTACCTGAAGATGATGGACCTACTTGATTGGTTATAGCAGTTTGAGTATAAACATTATTAGCTAATTTAAAATTATCTGGAAGACCTAATTCTGTAATCCAATTAAATAATTCATAGTAATTTTGTAAATCTTCATCAAGAATAAAGTCTACTGATAATTGACCCCAATCAATATGATCTCCAGCAAGAGGTAAACTAGAAAAAGGATTAGGTACTTCAACTGTACCAAGAGCTATAGAAGGTATAGTAAATTTTTGAAGATAATAAACTAAATTAGGGAATCTACCAAGAACTAAACGGTAGTTAATTTCCGATAGGAAATTCCTATTTGTTGGTTGTGAACCAATTGGACCTAGTGGTGAAGACATTCAGTATATTTCTATTTTATGCGCACAGCTAATTATACACAATATGCTGAACGTTGTCAATAGCTCCTAGAATTAAATTAATTACGAATTCCAGTGGAAGGGGCAAATTTAGCTTGGGGTGTCATAATCGTATGTGTGTTTTCAAAATCATTCTTTAAAACTCTAGGTTTTATAAAGGCTATTCGGCGCTTTTTTGAGTGATTTTTCGAAATTTGACGATTAGCATATAAAGTGATACTAACCCCTACCAAAACCCAGAACACATTAATTAAACTGCTTATTAGTGTCATATTCATATTTAGTGCTTTAGATAGGAAACTGATGGAACTTTAGTATCCCAACACTTACGGCAGGAACCGCACATATTGTTTTGAAGATGAGCAGGGCAGTCATGATGGGCATTCTCGGCTGCTTTATCCTTAGTATGAACTCCACTAGTTGTAAGACCAAATCTTTTAGGCCATGATGGTGCCTTACCATTAATCATGTTATTTGAGATTCTAATGTTTAAATTATCTGGTTTCTTGTTACCCTTCATTAAATGTTTTGCAACAAGGTTTCCTTCATGAGTAGGAAGCCAATGTTTAATATCAGGTGTATTACGGGCCACATCAAAAATTTTCTTTAGATGACCTTCATCTTTAATATCTCCAGATGAATGCCAACGAAAATGCTTTTCACCGGCTGGAGATTTTTCTGCCTGACCTTTAACTAAAGTAGTCATAGCCTCGGTCCATTTTGGATGATCAATTGAATCATATTTCTTTTCCATTCCCTGATGAACTTTAGGAAATGTGAAATTACCTTTCTTGGCATAACAGCCATGACATACAGAACCAGGAATTTTAGCTAATTTTGCACCAACATTACAATGAGAGGCAGGAGTATTATATGTTGCAGAAGGCATCTTTGAAGCTTTTGAAAGACCACCAGTAATTTCATTGGCGTCTTTCTTTGACATATCTTCAATCATCCATCCCCAATTACCACATTCTTCACATAGAATAGGCTCATAGGCATCGATAGATTCAAGGAGTTCGAATTCTTCTGTTAGGAGTGATTTGAATGACTTCATGTAGGTATTTATCCAGAAAAAAAGGGAAGCAGGTTTCCCTACTTCCCTTCTTAGGTTTAACGGAGAAATTAATCTCCTATGTTTACATTAAGTTATTTACTACGACCTTACGGTAGTATACGTTAGTATCCTGAGACAATTCTCCAAGTCCTGGGTTCAAGCCTTCTGCGAATGGATTTGCGATAATTCCATAACGTGTCTTGAATCCAATCTTTGGCTGGAATGTGTTAGGATCAACTGCACGTACCATCTGTAGAGGAACGTATGGGCAGTAGAATAGACCTGCATCAAATGCAGATGGTCCCTTATATCCGGCAGTGAAATACTGTCCAGATGTTACTGTTCCGTTTGAAGCGAATGCTGATGAGTAAGGATCAATGTAAACACGAATCTTACCATTTAGCAATCCTGCGAATGTATTTCCAGTATCGTCAACCTGTAGTCCGTTTGCCATATTTGAATCGTTCTTCAAAACACCTGTCATCTGTAGAGCAGATGCGATATCTGATGAGCAAATCAAAATGTTTCCCTTTCCACGTCTTGTTCCCTTTGCGATCTGGTTCATTTCACGTTCGATCTGGAAAACAAGTCCCTTGAACTTTTCAACAGCCCAACGTCCGTTTGAATCTGTATCCAAGTCGAATGTTCCTGTTGTAGTTGTGTTTTCCTGTGCTCCAGTACGAGCGATAATGTTAATTGTACGAACAACTTCACGGTTGATTTCAGCAAGTACTTCTGCTGAAAGGATGTTTGACAATTCTGTCTCAGCATCCAATCCATGAATTGCCTTTAAGTCCTGTGCCAATTCAATTGAGTATTCAGCCTTTAATGCTCTTGATAGGGCAGTAACGGTCAACTTTTCAATTGTAAATCCCATTTCAGGGAATACTGTTGACTGTCCTAGACCTTCTGCATTAGCAGTTGCCATTCCAGTTCCAGTGTTATATGTGTTTGTTCCCAAGTTGTTTGATGATGCAGGAGTTACTCCAACCATCTGCTGACCAAATGTGTTTGATCCAGCAACCAATGTTGAGAATGCTGTGTTTACTTCGTTATAGAAGGTTTCTGCTAGCTGTACGTTTGATGAGTTAGCATACTGTGAACGCATAGCGAAGATAAGACCAGTTGGTCCGCTCATTGGCTGTACACCACAAATATCATAAGCAATCAAATTAGGCATAGCGCGTCTTACTAGTGAAATCAATACAGGATCAAATCTTGCTACATCGGCTGTAACGTTAATAGGTTCTGCTTCTGTCAAGAATCCTGAACCGGGCTTCTGTGCTTCTGCTTCTCTACGAACAGCATTAGCAGTTTCTTCAAGAACTGATGCAGTTACCCAACGCTTATGAGGATCAGTGATCTTTGAAAGACCATCACGATCTAGAACTGGACCCCATTTCTTAATTAATGCTTCTGTTGTAAGTGCCATGTTTGCTCCCTCTAAGGATTTACCTTCTTATATTTATTTATTAAATCGTTGTTTTTCAGATTAATATGTTGCGATGTGACGATCCAATGTTTCGACATATGCTTTCATTTCAGGATCAAGAACTTCTGTTACTGTTTCTGCAATGACTTCGCCCTTATCGTTAACTGGCTTGCCTTCTGCGTTAACTGCAATTCCCTTATCATCTTCATTTAACAAATCTTTTCCATTGTTCTTAGGTGTCTTAGGGAAATACTGTTCACGAATAATTTCTGCTGACTTTGTAAAAGCTTCTGCTGATTCAAAATCAACTGATTCAACAAGTCCTTTAAACTTTTCTACCTGTGTTACAGATAGTCCAGTTGCCATTGTTTCTACAATGTCATGCTTTGTTGCTTTGTTAAGTTTTGCTGTCTGTTCAACAACAGTCTTTGTGATTTCGTCAAGTTTCTTCTGTAGCTCGGCGTTTTCAACTGATAGTGTTTCAACAACATCCAACTTCTTCTTAGGAATCTTTACATAATGTTCTTTGAACAATTTCTTCATTCCCTTCATGAAGTCAATAGCAATAGTTGCCTTAATTGATTCGTCAATCTGGACCTGATTTTCCTTTGCCCATTCTGCAACTGCAAATGATAGATACTGGTCAACACGGTTGATCATTTCTTCATTTAGAGTCTTTACAACTTCTTCCTGTGAAGTCTTGTTTGCTGTTTCGAGTTCTTCATTAATACGAACAACTTCTAGATTTACTCTCATGTTAACAGCAGCTTCGAAAAGTGTTGTTGCCTTGGTTAGTAATTCCTCAGTCATTCCTTCGTTGCCCTTGAACATTTCAATAACATCTTCTTTCATAGCAGATGCGGCAACACCCTTTGCTGTAATTGAAGCAACATTCTTTTCTTTGTCGCCATCTTCTGACTTTGACTGATTTGCACCAGTGTTCATTTTTAGAGACTCAGCAAACTTTGTAAGATCACCATGTTCAACTCCACCCATAGCAGCAACTACTGCTGCCATTAATTCAGTCTTAGACTTTTCTGGTGAACCACCGGGCTTTGAATTAGGTGCAAGTGTAGCTTCGGCAGCAGTGCCATTATCTTTTGTATCTAAATCTTCTGTTACTACTTTCTTACTCATAGGGTCTCCTGTATTCTTTAATTATTTATTAAACTTAACATTTTGAAGGGCTTCTAGGAAAGATTCAAATAGGTGAATTGTTTTATTTGCTCGGTCTTTTTTCGAAACAAAAGTCTCAATAGCTTCTTTCTTTAAAACTGATACCTGTTGTTCGGTTAGAATTCCGTTGTTATATACCCATTCTGCCTGTTCATAGATTCCATTAACAAAGGCAGATGGTGCAGAAGGGTCAGCCACAATATCAGCAGCCGTAGCTAATCTGAAATCATTCTGAACTTCATTAATTCCAGCAACACTTTTTACTGTTCCAAGTGCTCGTGAAGATGCTCCAAGGCGTCCACCGGCATGAATAATACCAGCAGCAATTTTTCCCATAGGAGTCTCTTCCATAATACGGGCTTTTCCAATCCAAGTACTACCCTGACGGTCAAGAGATTTAATTAAATGAGAGGCCCGATCTAGGTTGATGCGTGGTCCATCTGGATGACCTAATTCACCATATGCCCGATCTTGTTCGACCATTTCTTTAATATATCTTTGTACTTCAGGAGCACAAATTTCTGATGAATAATGACGTGAGTTTTTATTTACAATATCAAATTGTAGGAATGGTCCTTTAATATAAAGGGCTTTTGAGCCAGTAGACTCTTCCTCTAGATATTGTACGTCTTCTACTAATTCGGTGATAAGCTTCATATTGATATTTAGTTATTTAAAGAATGCAAATGCATGTGTGGCCACCAAAAAGGTGCTGGTGTAGGAGTAATTGTTGGTGTTGCTGTTGGTGTAGCCGTAGCTGTGGCTGTTGCCGTCGCAGTGGCTGTGGCAGTTGCAGTTGCAGTTGCAGTTGCAGTTGCAGTAGGCGTTGGTGTTCCGCCACTTCCTGTTGCTGTAGGAGTAGCCGTCGCAGTAGCTGTTGCCGTTGCTGTCGCAGTCGCAGTAGGCGTTGGTGTTGATGATGATACAACATCCTCAAGAAGAACACTAAATCCAGCCATATCACCAGCATTAGTACTAATAGTTGTAGAGTATGTACTAGTTGCACTGGTAGTAGTTAATTGTTTCCAACCATTTACAATAGCCCATTCTTGATTTGATCCTGATGACCAAAGCCCTTCAATTTCATCTAATCCAGAAGGTGAAGTAATTGGAAGTAAAGTTAAATTAGATGTTCCTGTACTTGCACCAAAAGAAGATTCCAATACTTCAGGAACGCCAGTTGGTGTTAATGAAGGTGAAGTTTGAGTAAGTACAAGACTTGTACTTTGATTTACTCCAGATTGATCCACTACAGTTGTACCATCAATACTTCTCCAATATACAGCAGAACGAATATAAACTAATGAAGTTCCTACTTGAAGTACAATATATGGATTCGCACCTATTCCAGAAACATAACCGGTTACTACATGACTTACATAACAGGCCGGTCCATATAGAAGAGGTTGAGGACAACGATCTGGATCAGAACCTATAGTATTAGTCAATGGTTGACTAGTTAATAAATCCGCAAATCCTGGTGTTAATAGAGATGGATGATTATCAGGTGGGTCGCCTTGATATATATCACCATTAGGAACTAATTGAGTACCCCATTGTCCAGTATAAGTTATTACTGCAAGATCAGTTGGAAGTGCATCAACAAGAGATGGATATATAAATGCCTGTCCGCTATCTTCTTCTTGTTCATTTTGTGTGTCTATACCAGCAATAGTTGGTCCATTTAAAGCTGGTGATGGTATTGCTGTTCCACCAGATTGTGGTTGTAATAAAATTTGTAATCCAAAATTACCAGTATGAGTATATTGATTAAATGTAGCAGTATAATCACCAGTGCGAGTGGTAGTTGAACCAATAGATAGATAACTTAGATTGGCACCTTCAAAAATATTAGAGGTAACAGCAGAAGTTAAAGCACCATTTATAGTAAATACAGTAGAACCAGCATTATTACCAGCAGCATATAAAACAACTAATGTTCCATTTGTAACTGTAGGAACTACTGATGGTGCTCTTGCTAATAATGGATTTTGACCATATTGTACTGGCTGTACCTCTACAGTATCATTAACATAACTATAAGGTTTGGCTGAACTTACATTACTAAATGTGCCACCAACTATATCAACTGTACCATCAGCAGGTAAAGTAACAGAAGATGGGTCTCCACTCTGATACATTCTTCCACATGCAATTCCTATTGAATTTTGTACTACAAACATAGTCCATCCAACAGGACAAGCAGAGGCTCCATTACTAATACCACCACCTATAATTGTATAATTATTTGCAGAATTATATCCAGTAGGTAGCGGCATAGAAAATGGAGAAGTATAAAAACCATGAACATTTGAAGTTGCAACTAAAGGAACAGTTATAGCATTAGCAGAAATAGATAAAAAAAATAAAGCAAAGAAAAATATTACTGTATTCCAGATTTTTTTCATAATTTAAGCTGCTGGATGTGCTGATGGTTGATGTTTAATTGATCCTTCATCCCACATATGCATAGTTAACCAAGGTTTTGCCGTAGCGGTGGCCGTTGCTGTTGCAGTTGCGGTGGCCGTTGCTGTTGCAGTTGCAGTTGCGGTGGCCGTTGCTGTGGCCGTTGCAGTTGCGGTGGCCGTTGCTGTTGCAGTAGTAGTAGCAGTCGCAGTAGCTGTTGCGGTAGCAGTGGCCGTTGCGGTTGCGGTAGCTGTGGCTGTCGCATTTGGTCCTATATCCATTGTAACTGATTTAAATGTTGCGGCTGTAGCATCATACGTACTTACTGTAGGTGGAGTTAATGCTGTTGTCTGTCCTGCCCGATAATATCCACCACCAAATAACGAAGATGCTGATGTATTTCCATTACCATTTAAAAGTTCATTCCACAAAGGAGTACCTATAATTATATGAGAACTTAAACCAGGATAAGCAAATGCACATAATGCAGCAATGTCGGTTGCCGCAGCTGGTGTTATGCTAGAACCGGTAATTGATGTAGATGATGTAGCGGTATTTGATGAACCACTATGAGTTATAAGAGTAGACCCACCCGCATCATAAAAATCTAATAATTCGCATTGATTATTTGAATTACCAGTTGTTGCTGAATAACTTCCAGTTTCGGAACCACCAGCAGTTTTAGTACATGCAGCTACCGCAGCAGTTGTTTCATTATGAGATAAATTAGAAAATCCGGATGGACAAGTAATTGCTGTTGTACTTACTGATGAAATACAATCAATTAATAAATCATTAGTTGTAATTCCTGACATGGTTGTTGGAGTACAAGTAGTTCCAGAACTTGAACCGGCTATTGTAGCATTTCTTAAACGATAATCAGGAACAGGAGCACTAGCACCCTTTATAAGAATAGAAGCATAGTTCCATGAACTATTACCAGTTAATGCAGTCATTCCTTCAAAAGTTATAGTTCCGGATAATGGTTGATTTTGTAGAACTAGATTATAAGGTGTCCACCCACTACTAGGTATTTGAGAAATATTCTGATAACCTATAGGTGTTTGAATTAATCCTGTACTATTTTCCCATTGTTGAGCAAATACCACTGCTGCATCCCATGTAACTGATGCAGTTAAACTAGATGGTGTTACTGTACCTACACTTCCTGTATTTGTTTGTACTTGAGATTGAGTTCCATCAGCAGTAAGTGTATTACCACCGTTATCATATAAAGTAACACCAGAACATATTACATTTGCAACACCACCAACCAATGTAAATGAATAACTTGCTGGTTCACTACTGTCAGCACGAGAGAATATTGAAAGATTTCCTTGTGTAGATTCTGAATTAACAGCAACTAAACCTGATGGGGTTGAAAAACCACCTGTACCAATTTGAGATAGAAAATAAAGTGTCAAGTCTCCATTTTGAGTTCCAGAAGGAACTGTACATACTATAGGACTGGCATCTGGATTATGAGTATTAGAAATTCCACGAACTCGTGTCTCAGCCCCAACTATAGAACATAGCGATAGAGAAAGTAAAACAAACAGTAAAGTTGTTATTATATTACGAAAATAATTCATAATTAAAACAATCTTAATATTCTGATGTAAATGATGTATCTTTCTGAACTTCTATAAGTAGTGTTCCATTACCAGATACAAAATCTATTACAAGATTGGCAGCAGTAAAATCAACAGTAGCATTATTTGAAGCCATTCCCCAATGTCTTAGATGGAATTCTCCTGCACCATATAGATCATATACTAGGTTGGAACCACGAATAATTTGAATTTCTCCAGTTGTAACCCACATGATATCTGTGATATGAGCACCAACTACAGTGACGTTTGCTGTGTTTGAATATGGCGCACCTTTTCCTGCCAACATTTGAGATGAGTCGTCAGATGAAATAAGATTTGATACAGTTGTATTTCCTGCAACAATATAACTTTCGTTTGCCAATGCACGAATTACTACTTTTCCGTTTCTGCTTTGATTAATTACTATAGGCATATTATCCCCTAACCGGAACTGCGTTTGGCATACCAATTCCGCTAGTTCTATTTATTGCTCCATCGATATCTTTTTGAGATTGTCTTGATATAGCGCGATTTGCAACATCTCTAGCAATCTTACATCTATCAATATGATCTAGTAGGTCATACATTGAATGATGTTGATTAAGAGATTTTGAACAATTTCCGCAGAACATTTCATCTCGATTATGTTCTTTTAAGATTGCTTTGAATGTCTTAGAAGATACTGATACAATTGAAACTAGGTCTTCTTGTTCATCTTCTTCTAGAGAATCAAAAATTTCCAAGAAAAGGTTAGCTTTAGATGGTTTAATTTCTTTTTCAGTACCATCAATAAATTCAAGAGTTATAGGCTTATTATCGATTACAGACATTCTCATTTCTGAAATTAAATCACTATAATCAATAGGTTCTACTTCTTCATGAATTCCTGATAATATTCGTTCTGAATGTTTATTTGCAAGATGTCCAGCTACTTGATGTTTGTCTTCTTTTGAAAACTTATTCTTTGCTGCATCATGATCAAAAGCATAATCCTGTGCAGCATGGTTTGCATAATGACTCCATGTTGCCTGTCCCTTTTCAGGAGTATAATTTCCCTTCTTTATAAGACGGGCAGTATGATTAATAAATGCTCTCTGATGATCTACAAGGTGAGGAGTATTTTCAGCATGAAAAATTAATTCCTTTGCTCCATCACCTAATTCAGAGAAATCAGTTGAGATTCCACCGGCTTCTTCTTTTACAACTTCTTGTTTAATATTGTTAAGATAATTTTCAGTAAGAATTTCTACAGATAGATCACAATTTTCAATATTACTCCAATCTATTTCTTCACCAGTTACCATTCTAGTAGCAGTGGCAAACATAACATTCTGCCATTTTGCTCCATAGCGATGTTTGAACTCGGCTTTATTCTTTTTCATTGAGTTAACAATGTCATCACGCTTCTGTTTTTCTTCAGGAGATAGACGCATTGCTTCATCAAGAACATCAGTAACTAATACTTTTTCTTCTTTATGAAGTTGTCTAATAGCCTTTACAACTTCATGTTGAGGAAACTTTACTTCAGCCTTATCTAAGGCATCATCTGGAGTAACTCCCTTTACTGTAGTAGTATTGGATTTTCCAGTTTCTTTGTGTTTTAGATGGACTGTGAATGCCTTATTTTCTTTGTTTTTTTTTAATTTCTCTTTGATTTCTGGAGAAACATCTTCATACATGTCTGCATCTTCACCTGGAAGATTTCCAGCATGAAGGGTCTTGGCACCCTCTAGAGGCTCAACACCAGGACCCTTAAATGGGTCTTTTCCGTTTGATCCAATAGAAGGATTTGATGCGTTGTCTGCTACTAGGTTACGGGCAAGTTTAGAGTCTGATTTTTCGTTTTTAGCAACAAAATCTCTTTCTCCCTTAGCGCGAATTGTATCTAGAAGATATTTTAGTGATGGTTTCATTATGCGACCTTTGCTTCAGTAGGTACTACTTCTGGAGCAGCATCTATGACTTCTGCTTCTTGAGGCTTTTTAAACATAGTTTTTCCAACATACTTTGTTCTGTCATCTAGATAATCGGCTACCTTGGCCTGAAGAATATCATAAACAGAAACCTTTACTTGATCGGCTTCATTGTTTACAGCATGGGTAATAATGTCTTGAATTGTTGAATCGGCCATTTGATTAAAATCCTCTTAATTATTTAGTTTTTTTAGGCTTTTTGCTTCCTTTCTTTCCATCTACATTAACAGTTACTTGAACCGGCTGTGGTTTTGGTGCTGGAGCCGCCTTTGGTGCTGGTGGTGGAGGTGGATTAGGGTCTGGTTGATTATTTGGGTCAACAGCATTGGCAGCAATAGGCATTCCTTCCATATTAACCGGCTGGTTATATAGAGGATTACTCAATTCTGCTACTATTTCTGTATCCTCATGCTTGATTTCTTCATCTGTCTGGAATAGAAGCTTCTTACGGATAAAGGCATTTGAATAATATCTTCCAACATAAGGCATAGCTGTTTCCAATAGGGTGAATCTTTCAGTCATAATCTCGGCATTCTTTAATTCTTCGAAATATGAGTCAGATGCATATTTAAATCTAATTAGATGCTGGATAGACTCCCATTCATCAGGAGTCATTATGTTCTTAAGGATTAACTGTTTACCCATGGTTGCCTTAAACAGTTGTGAAAACTTCTGTCTTAGACGATCAATGAACTTCATGAAAATAACTTCATCACGAGTTATTTCATTGGCACGACCATAGTTAAACATGGCTTCTGGGTCAAGACGAGTAATAGGTACATTTAATGAACGGAATAATTTTCTCTGGAAGAAAATGATATCATCAATCTGATTAAGGTTCTGTCCACCGGGTAGAATTTCAATTTGGGTTCCACGGCCACCTTCACGACGGGGCAACCAGAAATCTTCCAACATAGTCATAAACTTTCTATCATCACGAATCTGACCAGTTGCAGAATCATATACAACCTTATTCTTAAACTTGGTCATCATATCTTTTACATATTGTTCGGCCTTTGCTTTAGGAAGATTACCAATATCGATATAAAATATACGTCTTTCTGGTGCTCTTGATACTCGATATACTACTAGAGAATCTTCAAGAGAAGTTAACATGTTAAGTGGTTTAATAGCTTTATGAAGATAAGAAAGAATGATATCACCCTTGGCTGATGTGATACCAGATGTTACATGGATAATTGAATCAGTTGAAATCTTTACTCCAGAACTGGTTCCATAATTAGAACCGGCATTGGTACTTCCACCTGGTGTTACTAATCCTTTTTCATTAAAAACATAATATGAAGCAACTGTCTTGGTCATTGGTGCGCCAGTTCTTCCATCTCGAATAACCTTAACTTCACGAACTTTTCTTATCTTACGTGGGTCAATATAACGAACTTCCTGAATACCTTCTTCTGGATTTTTTAGATCAATAAGGGCTTGGAAATAAAGACGGCCATCTACATACCAACGTTTGAATAGTTCATATGCCTGTGAATCGAATTCAAAAAGTAATTTAACATAATTGAATTCATCTATAAGAATTTCTTTGATTTTATCTGGTAGGCCGGTCTTGTCTAGAAGGATATCAATAATTTCTTTGCCTTCTTCATGAACAACACCTTCATTGGTGATGTTATCGATGGCCAATTCCATGTCAGGATTTTCTGACATTTCACGATATTTGTTTATTAATTCAGCTTCGGAACGGATGGTTCCATCTAGGTCAACATAGGAGCCAGTAACTCCCCCGTTTTGAACAACAACGGCCCCGTCATCACTAGATTCAGGAACAATAGCTTGAAGATTATCTTGTTCTTCATCTTTGTTTCGAGTTATTTTAAATCCGAATAATTCCAGGGTAATTATACCTCACAAGTTATATTCATACAAGGAATAAAATCAAAACCAATTTCTTTGTATGTTTTACCTATATCATTTTTTGTAACAAATTTTCCTTTTCTTAAAGAAAATTTACTAATAATGTTTTTATTTTTCTTACATAATCCATAAATTGTTGGTAAGGTTGCTTTAACTGGAGAATTAGTTGTAGCTTCTAATATAGTAGTAAATTTTCCCCACGGAGTAACCCACCATCCAGACCAAAATGGATTTTTTTCTTTTCTTTGGTCTATCAATTCAAATCTTTTTTTAGCCGCCAATGATAATTTTTTCTTGTGTGATTTGGAAAATTTAAAATGACAACCTAAAGAACTAGATTCACCGCCGATAGATGTATTATATCCACGTTGAATAGAATCAAAATTTTTAATTAATTCTTGTTCCTTGATACATGCTTCATGCATCGTTTCACATTCAAATAATATTTCACTAGACCATTTTTCTAGAGGATATTTTCTAATCGCTCTAGACATTTTTGTATTTCTTCCTTTTATATTATTAAATGCATAAGCCTTATGACCTGATAATCTTTTTGTTAAAGAATTGCCAGTATATCCAATATAAGGTTTACCATTAGGAGCAATTAATTTATAAACAATATACATAACAAAGATATTTAGTCAACTTGATTATGCGTTTATGCTTGTTCCTGTGATTGAACTCTGTGTCCAGTAATCATATTCGAATGTACAATTAAAAGATTCAATCTGATCGTTTGAAGACCAATTAACTTCAATAGGAGCGATAATAGAAGGCCATAATCCATTAAAAGTATAATTTCTTACTGGTAGGCCGGTCTTTGAATACTGTGTAACTAGAGCCGATCCCTTATATAGTGCTGGTGAAGCAGATGCAAATTCAAGCAAGTTACCTGTAAGTGAGTTCATATTTTCAGACCAGATTTCTAGCATGTTTCGAATCAAGAAATCTTCATCATTCAATACAGATACAGTCCAAGGCTGGAAAGTTCTATCTCCATATAATTTAATCTTTCTTCCATAATAAGGAACCTGAATAGTTCCCAACGCAGACTCAGGCAATGTTGCTGCATGAATTAAGAAAGGTGTTTCTACAATAGCTGCTGATGAAAGTCCAATTCCCCCTGCTGGTGCAGTCAATACTACAGAAAATAGTGTAGGACGTGCTCCACCTAATGATAGGGCTGCTTGAATTTCAGTAATTGATAGTGGCATGTTTTCTCCTAAGTTCTACCTATATTTATCCGCCAAACTGACCTTCGATTTCACTGAATGCTACACCATCTGGTGAAGCCACGAAGTTCAACTGAATGTCTCTAATTTGACGTGCTGAAACGATATAGATATCTCCTATAAAGTCTTCGTTATCAACGATTTCGGCTGTGTTGTTTGTGCTATCAGCTATTACTGCGAAACTTGTAACACCACGTAGATTCTTGATGTTCTGCAAGTAAGGTGTAACTGTTGACACAAACTGTTGCTGAGTAAATGCATCATTGAATTCGAACAAGTAAAACTTTGCCATTGTTGAGATAGCAACTTCAAGAACAATGAATAGACGACGAACGCTGATTGATGTAAACGCTGAGTCTTCATCAAGCAATGTTGCATCTCCAAGAAGCAATGTTCCAAATCCGTTCTGTGTAATAACAGGATTGATCTGATTTGAGAAAATTGAATCTCTCTGTGGTTTTGAAGGACTCCATGCCAACTTAATGATATTCTTTAGAATACCACGGTTATATCCGGCTGGTGACCACCATGGAGCATTTGTTGAGTCTGTGCGAGCGCATAGACCAGCCATATGTCCATTTAGAGGAATCCATCTGTTTACGTCATTGTACTGGTCATACTGATATCCATATCCAGAATCCAAGAATCCGTATGAAGTTGATGGAAGCAAGTTTCTGAATGTGATACATGAAGCAGCTTCATTTCCACGATTATTAACAACTGCTGAGTTTGGTGGTGAAATGAATGCTACGCAATCAAGACGTTTCAAGCAGACATTGTTTATAACGTAGTTTCCGATTACGGCTGATGAATCATTTCTTCCTGTCATAACAAGTGAAATTGATACATTACTTGAATCTTGGAATACGTTATAGGCAGATGCGATATCGCCAACTGCTACTGTTGCTTCTGGTGCTCCATCCTGTCCAAATACGAAATCTAGGTATTCAGGAACAAAATTTGTTGAAGAAATAACTGCTGCTGATAGTGCAGAATTTGCTCCAGAACGATCATCAGCAAACCATACAAATTCTGAACCCTGATTTAATACGTTTACGTAATAAATTGAGTTTCCCTGCATTGACATTGCATCTTTTGCTCTTGACATAAATGGCCATTCTTCCAAAACCCCACCTGGGATTCCAGTGAATAATCCACCATTGTCGATTACAACTATATGCAATTCGTCATTTGCTGCTGTGTTTCCAAAATTTGCAACATACTTAGACTGTGTTGGAGGTCCAGAGAACAATCCAAAGTACTCCCAATATCTTTGAACAACTGTCTGAGTTACGTTTCCAGACAAGTTAAAAGTAGTTGAAAAGTTAATTAATAGGTTAGCCTGACCGGTACTTCCATTTGATGAAACTGTTGTATTTACAACCTGTAGGTACTGTGTTCCGATAGTGCTGTTTCCAGCAAGCAACTTATCTCCCGGAACAATCAATGTTGATAGAAGTGTAGCTACTGCTGCTGTATTAGTAGAAGTATATCCAGATGCATTTGCTAGTGCTATAATAGCCTGATTTGAACCTGCAACAAATGTGATTCCTGTTCCTGTAACGTTAGCAGTAACGGCATTTGCTGTTGCATTTGAGTGAGAAACATTCAATAGGTTAATGTTTGAAGAATATGATTCAACTGAATCACACTGAGAGATTCTTAGTGAATTTCCGATTGATCCAGGGTATTTTGCGATAAAGTTGGCACCCTGACCAGTGAAAAATGAACCGTTTGCAGTAACTTCTGCTTCATAAACATCAGCATTTGGAATTGTGTAATAGGTGTTAGCCCCAATTAAATCAACTGAGTTAGCGATAGCTGATAGAGTTCCATTTGCATTTGTTGTGTTTGCTGCACGAGAAATAAGCAAGTTATTTGAGTATGAAAGATAGTTATAGGCTGTGAACCATGTTTCGAAGTTGAAATTTGATGGTTCTCCATAAGACTGAATTAAATCGCCTGAAGATGTTACCTGAGTAGCTTCTCCAACTGGACCCCATGCAAATACGCCTGCGAAAGCCGCAACTGTAAGGGCCGTTGCACTAACAACGAGTGTTAAATCTACTTCCGAGAATGTTACAGCGGGTGATACGCTAAAAGACATATTTTGCCCCTTGAATAGTTAAGGTTTCTTACAATTATTTAGTAAATTAAACTATTGGAGAAGCCACTTATCAAAATCTATAACATTTCCGTCCCTATCTTGGGGTTCATCATCTTCATAGCTATCCTGACCATCTATAATGATTCCAAATGGCACTAAGTCTTTATCGACCATATCCGTCTGGGCTTCCATCATATTAGTTCTAAAGTCTATATTATTTAATTCTTTTATAAACTCTTGTGAAGCCAACCAGCCAAAAAGAACAAAACACATTGAAAGATCATCATGAGAACCATGCTCGGCCTGATAAGTTTTCCCTTTTTGAGAGAATCTTGATAGTTCTGAAATACACCAAAAATCAGTAACTGGTAGCTGGTCACCCTCGATAATTGTTTTAATATTAGAGCATCCAAGGGTCTTGGATTGTTCGGTAGTATAGATACCCATTTCATCTTTTCCTTCACCAAATCCAAGTGATACAACTCTTCCTTTACGACCCATACTTTTTGTCCAGACTATATTGTCATACTCAAAATCATTATGCATGATTTCGGCAACTTGAGTTCCAAGATTATTGTTGGTTTCAATCAATGCATAGGCATTATTAAAACGACGGGCAATACGAGTTATTACAGTTGGAAATGCAATAATAGGAATAGAATTATTCTTATATACAGCCACTAGTTTATATGGTGTTTGGGTTACATCAACAATTATAAAGGCAGAATAGTCTAAATCTTTACCTGTTGCAGAGTCTATAGTTATTACATAGATGTGTTTATCAATTGGCCATTCATATAGCTTTAGATGACCTTCTTCCATATTCATTCCTTCAATTGGAGCGATTGGAGTAAGTGGAGTCATCTTTCTTAGACATTTACCAGATATTAAAGTTGATGATGAACCAAGGAATTCAGTTTCATATTCCTGCTGGAATGAACGTTCAGAGGTGTTTCTGATTGTATTAATTCTCCAAGCTTCATCACGACCTGGAGTATCCTGCCAACGAATTTCCTTTCGGACGAATTCATTTCTTCCTTGTTCAGAATCAATCCATAATTTATAAAATAAATCTAATCCTCTAGGAGTAGAGGTTATGATAAGTTTTGTAGTTTTTCCTGATGTAATTGTAGGGTATGTAGATTCATAAAATTCTTCCTGAATATTTCCATCTACAAGGGCAAATTCGTCAAGGTAAACAAGGTTGGTTGAATCTCCTCGAATAGATGATGCTGATGTAGCAGCAGCATATAAGGTTGATCCATTTTCAAGAGTAATACTACCTTCATTCCATTGGTCAACACCCTGTTGAAGCCACATAGGTAGATTTTCATAGGCGAATTTGATACGCTTTAGAATCTTTCTAGCTGTCAAGGCTTTGTTAGCAAGGATAGCTCCGTTCCAGTTTTCATGGAATAAAATATGCCAAAGCATGATACAGGTGATGGCAGTTGTCTTACCAGCCTGACGGGGAAGTTTACATATAGTGAATCGGTTAGCTTCGCATAGAGTAATAAGTTCTTCCTGATAGAGATATGGTTCGAATAACATCTCTCCACCATCAAGATGAACAATCTTCATATAATTGCGGGCAAAGTACATTATGTCTTCACTACATTTAATGTACTCTTCCATCTGTTCGGCTGTAAATTCAATTTTTACCCCGACAGGTTTTATCTTGGCGTTACCACGATATGGTAGTTTTTCTTTAGCCATTTAACTTTTTCTTTTCTTCTTTCAATTTATGTAACAATTCGGTAGTTGTTAATATAAGAACATTAGTATTTCCACCAGACTTTTTTGGAGTAAGAATTCTTTTGTCTTTATGGATTTCTAATAGGGCTTTGTTAGCTGCCAAATACTTATCAAAAAAAGCAGCAAGGGCTGCATATGCCTTATCTGATTGAATCTGTTTAGCAAAAACTCTTATTTCTTCAAGGGTCAGCTTTCCTAATTCAATAGCTTCAAGAATGTTGTTTCTTACTAAATCAAAATCACCCTCTAGTATAGGGTCTAATTCAGTAGGAATTACATCATCAAGTATGGTAGATATTTCGCCTTCTTCTCGTATAGCAGGTACGTCGTCCACAAACTCCACTTCTGGAATGAATGCCATACCAAGAGCATCTGCAATCTTATCATCTGAGTTTTCCATTTCATCTCTTACTCACTTATGGTTATATTAGATGTTTCGACATCTTCTGCATCATTATCAAAACCAACAATTGCTCCCCAATCATCAGTTATAGTTATATCTGCAATTGGTATACTTGTAGCAACATTTGCGGCTGGAGTTCCATTAGCACTCAAACCAACCTGTGCATAGATGTTTTCTGTTGTAACTGTATTTCCAACACCTTCTGATGCTGTATTAGTTGAAGGAATTTTGAAATTGATATGCAACTTTTTGATAGGTCCGCTCTCAGAAATAGGTCCATATAGATAACCCTTCATTATGAAATTAATAGTCCACATCATTGATTTTCTTTGGGTCCATGGTCCATCAAATAAATCCTGATAGGTTATTGATTGGATTGATACTGGTATATCATGTTGAATATTCATTGAAGGAATGATATTAAGTGTAGAAGTAAAAGAAGGGGTAAAATATGGAAGAATTTCTTCTAAAATTTTTGTTCCATCTTCTGCGTTCTTTACAAGAATTCCAAGTGAGAACATGAAGTTATAAGCAACTGGATTCCATACCCATTGAATAACTGATGAGTTAGCTTCCTTATTATAAATCTTATTAATAGGATTTAATTTTCTAGAACCATCATACTCAACTGTGGTCATTAAAAAATACATTCTAGGAAGATCAACTGCAACTGGTTTAGTAAGGTTTGGGTCACCCAAAACTCTATCTAGAAATTTTTCCTTTGAGGCATATACTAGAGGAACTTTAGCTGATTGAATAACATTATTAGACGAGTCTGTACGGTTGATATAGATATCATTAAACATCTGACCAAAGTACAGGATGTATTTTCTCATTATTCCATTATAGAAGGTCTGCCCAAACATTAAAAATCTCCCATTGAAAATGGATCGGCATCAGAAAAATCAACAATACCTTCTTGAGTTGTAAGGTACTGATTATCAGCAACTACTGTATTTTCTAATTCCCATTCTTCTAAAATTAAATTAAATCCATCTTCTGTTGTAAAATTACCGGCAGAGTAAGGAAGTCCCTCAAGTAATAGAGAGTAATTAGACATATCAAATGAATAATTTCTTTGGATACTATCGATTTGAGGTAGACCGGTTCTAAGAACTTCGTTTGAGTATTCCCATTGTTCACAGACAACATCATAAAGTTGTAGGGCACCCAACTGATAAAAGATGGATTCCTGTTGAACAAACTTGATTACATAAATTTTATTGTTAAGTGGAAAGAAAATTAGATCACCTTCGTTTGGTCTAACTAATCCTGTTCTAGAACCAACTTCAATATTAAAAGCTGTTATGGCGATAGAAAATGTTATCTCATCTCTTATTTCCATACCAAACTTAGACATGAAACGGCCATCACCAGAAAAGCTATCAATATTCTTAATATACATTTCTAATTCAAAATTGTTTAGATAAACAGATACATCATCAGAGCCATAAAGAGGATCAAAATTACCAAGAGTTCTTGGACAATAATAATTATTTACCCCATATTGTCTAATTGATTCAACAATTAGGTCATCTATCAGTCCTTGTTCTGATGCAGACCAATAGTTATTAAAATATTGATTTGTGGCCATTTATCCAACCATATCAGCTACAGGTAGAGAGTAATTCTCGATAACTTCTTTTTCAAGTTTTTCTCTATCTTGTTTACCTTCTAGATAAATCTTTTCACCATTGAATTCAACACCACCGGGAAGTTTCATTCCTGTAAATTTCATCAGATTAGCTCCCCATTGTTCACGAAGAGATGCCACGGCATATTGCTGAAGCATACGGTCCCGATACATCTTAGTGAATACATTGGGGTCGATGGTCTGATAACATTCAATTAAAAGAAATTGACCAAAACCAAATGAGGTCCAGTCTGTATCAATCCATAATTGATTAGTAAGTCTGTTATATCTAATAGGCTGTTGTCCAACTATCATTTCAGTAACAAGAGCAAGATGTTCCATAACCATATAATATGGAGTCATTGAAACGCTAGTTAAAGTGTAAAGATCGTTTAGGGCTATCTGATATCTAATATTAAACAAATCATCGGCACGAACAGAAGGGTCTCCAATAGGAAAACATTGAATTGCCCCGTTGATGTTATCTGGAAGAGTTATAAAAGTGTTAATGATATCATTGGCAGTTGGAATGTAGGAATAATAAATCTTTTCAACACCATCGAAATGATAATCCCAAAACCAACGAATAGATTCATCAATTCGATCTTGAACTTGCTCAGGATCGATGTTGATTTCTATTACTGGATAACCCAGTTTTCTAAGGCAATATTCAGTAAATGTCTTTCTTGAATTTGGTTCAGCCATGAAATTCTCCCATCTATATCAGTATTTAGACTTACTGAATTATTAAATTAAACTGGAGAATTTGCTGAACGAGTAACTCCTGGAGTTAAATAAACCTGTCCTTCAAGTACCTTAGTAACATTACCAGAATTATCAGTTAAATTAACATCATAAACATATCTTCCATAATATATATTAGCAGTTACATTGGCACTTAATTGAAGGGTTACTTGTCCAACAGTATTATTAGCTACAATTACTTCGAAGTAAGTTGTAGGATTACATGAATCATAATGTTTTCTTATTGCAGAATTTCCTGAATTAGCTAAAAAATTAGTCAAACTAACTGGATTATTATTTCCATCCAATATTGTTTGGGTAGTTGAAAATGTTCCACCTTGAGGAACCACAAGATTTAATTTCTTAGGTAAAAGCATTATACTGAGTAATACTCAACTATTATTACTACTCCGTTTGATGCTACACCACCGGCAGCATCTGATCCTGCCCCACCACCAACAACTGAACCACCTGCTCCACCACCATATCCTGCTCCGGGGTTTCCGGCCACTGATGATGGAGTATTAGCTGCGGCAGAACCACCACCAAATCCCATTTTAGAATCTCCACCACGTCCGCCAGAAGCACGATTTGATCCAGATGAAGGTACGTCAGAACTATCACCTTGTCCACCTTGAATATTGATATCTCCACCAGTAGCAGTTCCACCAACCGCACTTGATGCCATGATACTTGAATTTCCAATATTTGCTGGAGCTTTTCCACCATTACCAATTAATTCAGTAAATGATGATGTACTATTTCCAAATTGACTTGATGTTCCATTGGAAACACTTACAGCTAAACCAACAATAACTGGTTCACTTGATCTTATAACACTGGCATTCAATTTCTTTATAGCAGTTCCACCACCAGAACCACCAGCAGAGGCTCTTGGGGGTCCACCACTTGAACCAGCAGCAGAACTTAACAAACTTGAACCACCGGCCCCTACAACAGTTATTTCTGCATATAGAAGATTTGCGTTCATGCTATATGTTCCGTTTGAAGTAAATACTGTAGTATTTGATTGAACGGAAGTAATAAAACTTGATATTTCAGAAAGAATGGTTGCAACTATTGATGCATTAGAATAATATGCTGGTAGTTGTCCACCAAGATTGTTTGCATTATTTGCTGTATTTGCTGTATTTGCATTACCATTCCATGTTGTTGATGTAAGAATACCCGCACCAATTTTCAAGGTAGTACTATTTGCCACTAAGTTGACTGATGAATTACCAACAAAAACTATAGATGAATTTACTTGAGTATCGGTTGTTGGAGCAGTAATTATCAAAACTACCGAATTCATTACTGCATTTACAGTACTATTTCCAAAAGCTAACGATGTGGCTTGACTTGTATTACCAATAAGTGTTCCAGTAGAAATTGCTGTAGAATTAATAATTGTATTAACAGAAGAATTACCTACTGAAATATAACTTGAATTGATTACGGCTACGTTTGATGTTATATCAAGAACTGCTGTACTCTGTACATTTCCACCAGTCAATATTCCAGCGGCAACAACATTAGCTGCTAGAGTACCTGACATATAGGCATTTCCAGATGTTGTTTCTCCAATAGAGTTGGCGGCTGTTGTTACAACATTACTAGTGATAAGCTGACCCATCTCATTGGTATTTGTCAACCATGTTTCAAAGGTTGCATTAGATGATGGATTTGTATTTGGGACTGGGTGGGCCATGGTTTACCTTATGCGTCTATAGCAACTGCGGTGTAATTTCCAAGTTTTGGAACAATTACAGATGAATTTGATAAGAACAAGAACTTAAATGCCATTGTTGAGAATCCTACAAATTTCGCAAGATTATTATCATAGTAACTTGCAATACCAGCATTTGTTGCATCTAGGAATGCGGTGTTAAAAAATAATGGATTAATTCGATCTATTACAAATCCAGAACCATTAACACTATTATTTCCTACTGGTATATAGCTTACATCTATGGCTGTTCCATTAGCTGCTAATACAGTAGTTATAAAATAATCTCCATTTGAAAATCCAGGAGTTGGATTATATACTTTAATTACATCACCGGATAATATAATATTTGATGTACCTAAACTTACCAAATTTGATGAGGTCAAAATTGTTGTATTTCCGGCTGTAGTGTTGACAGTAACTACACCAGGATAAGTTGTGATAAGTGCAAGATTATTGGCTGTTGGTGGAAATGCAGGAAGAGAATATGATACATTAATCATATCAGTTGGGTCTACACTTGAACTGACCAAACCAGCACCTTTTGTTATTTGTAACTGAGTCCATGATTGTGCATTAAATGACTCAGGATCATTTGGATTCCATATTTTAGCAAACACCTCAATTGTCGTTCCAAGTGGTTGATATATCGACGCATTTAATGAAATATTTTCAGCTAATCCATTTGCGAAGGATATTGTCTCGGTTATGGCCTTAGATATGCAATTGCCGTTATTTGTGGTTTCTGCATAATCTGAGTTGTTTATTTGATAATAATAAGTCATCAAATCAAGTTTTTCTTCATACATGTATGGAGAAGTAAACAACATGACATTTGATGCATTAACAGTTAAATTTGCAAATAGATATGAAGACTTGTATTCAGTGCCAACCAATTCCAATTGACTTGTTGGAGTATTTACTTCATTGGTTCTACTCATGATAACAGCAGGGAATGGAGATGTAGTATATACATCCTGAACTGCTGTAAACTGACTAGACACATTAACATAATGAGTTGTATTAGCAAAATTGATTACAATATTTGATACTGCAATATCAGGAAGTTTTACAAGAACTTCTGGTGTGAAGGTTGATATTGGGAAATCATAAAATGAATCATATGTCAACCATGAACCAGAAAGAATACCACGGATAGTTCCACCAAATATAGCAGATACATTTCCACTTATTCCGTTTGATGCTGCTCCGTTTGCTGCATAGAAGCTAACATTAGCTGTGTTTGAAGATGCAGTATATCCAAAACCACCATTAGAAATATTCAACCCAATAATTGTTCCATTGGCATCGGTTATTATTTTTGCATTGGATGTTGGTGAACCACCGGCTATCCATAGTAAATAATCTGTATTGGTATATCCTGTTCCACCAGCGATAATATCAAATGTTGATATTCCAGAAGGTACAAATTGACAGGTTGAATTTGCAACCGAGTTGCTTAAAATCATCTGGCTATTTGAGTAATCTGGATTATACATTGTAGCAACAGCAGTTTTCTTATAGTGTGCTGCTGAATTACTAAAGAATGGGGTTGAAGTAGTTATAACAGTATTATCATTTGGAACAGATGATACTGTTAGAATATCTATGTTTCCAGTTGTTCCGTCGGTAACTATAATTTGATCGTTTGGCACAAATCCAATAAGAGTATTAGTAAATGATGTACCTGTTCCAATTATTGTGTTTGATGTTGAATTGATGCTTATTGTTCCAGCGCCATAAAATGTAATGCTAGATAATGCTCCGTTAGCAGCCCCACCAAAATCCTGATATACAGCTTCATCTCCAATGAATACAGTAGAAATGTCAGTATAATTAATGAATTCGTAATTGGCATTAGTTAATTCTATTTCAACAGAATTAGAAGTAAATTTAGCTATATCAACTGCAAATTTAAGGGTAGTTCCGGCTAATGAATTTAAGGAACCATTTGATCCCATATGATAAAAGGCACCAGTATATTGACCAGATGGTCCCTGTGATGGTGTATTAGTTCCAAGTAAATCCTGACCCTGTACATTTTCCCATAGTTGGAATTCTGGAGTACCAAATGATATTAGAATTCCATAATATGCACCAGATTCTACAGGAACTGGTGAATTAAATGTAAAGGTAGTTCCAACACTAGCATTGCTCGATGCTGTTATATTAGCTAATGCAACTTGTGATAATGAATCAGCAATTATTGTAGTTGGGTCTGGAACATTATTTCCTGTTGTCTGGCACAACATAATTGATACATAAGGATTTGCTATTCCTGCAATATTAATTGGTGGAGGAAGTTTGGCAAAGAATAACTTTACATCAACGATAAAAACATCGTCTGCACCGTTTACTGCATCGGGGTCTATATAAAATACTTGTGATCCGTAAAGTGTCATTTTATTCCTTAAGCTGATCCATTTGCATTAATCCATGCTGCAAACCATTTAACTAATGCTTTCTTTATCGAAGAGTTTACAACAAATTCGGCATATGATGTTCCGTCTATTGATTGAACTTCTGCTACTTCAAAAGCAGCAGCCATATTTTTAGCCTGTTCCCATGCTACTACATCTGTTACATCTATAGTATCAAATGTCTTTGCATGATGATATTTAAATTTAATATCACCATTTTTACCAGTTGTTAATCCTGCTCCTAATTTTTTACCTTTTTGTTTGCATTTGTTAGTAAAATCGACCCCACCAAAAGTAAAAGTATGGGCGGTTAATGGCTTCAATCCAGTACAATGAACCTTAAATTTTTGTGCTTTAGCAACTTCAGTAAGAACATCCTTGCTGGCTGTTACTTTATTTACTTTATTAGTTGTTACCAACCCAGTTTGGGTTATGGTAATAGATGTATTTCCAATTGTTACTGTTGTCATATATCTATTTATTGATTAAGAAGAAGAGGGCAGATAAGTACCAACTGATGTATTTGACATTCTTCCGCCAGTTTTTGAAGTATTCTTACTTGTCTGAGTATTATTATTTGCTGAAAATGTACCAATTATTTTATAATGAGTTGGTTTTACTTCCATAATACCATGATAGATGACAGGAGTTGGAGAAATTGCAGCATTTCCTGTTGCATTTAATTGTTGAACTAATGGGTATGCAATATATGGAAGAGTTGCATATCCGTTTGCAGATGCAAAAATCATTGGTAGATTAAACTGTGCTGCGAATGGAACTAGTTCTCCATTTATAACAGAGGCATTCCATTCAGGATCGGCCATATTTAAATAATCAGTTGTAGAGAAATTATCAGCAATAAATCCAAACTGAGTAGTTCCTTGATTATTTGCAGTATTATTCAACATCTGAAGTAGAACAACTTGTTCCAAATTTTGGATTCTTTGTTCTAATTCACCAATTTCCTGCATTGTATATCCTTGAGGCTGTAGAGCAGGAGTTCCGGTTGCAGAAGATGCAATTGTTATAGTGAAATTATCTTTTCTTGTTCCAGCAATCTTTCCATTAACAACTGATGTGTCCGAAAACTGTATAACATTTGCGGACAAAGACAAAGGTAGTGAAGGATATGGAGGAACATCCAATCCATTTAGAATAAGAGTATTTACAGGAGCAGTAGGTTGTGCTACTTTTCCTGCAACATCAGGTCTTCCATTTATAACAGTACATACTCCATTTCCATTCATTACAACAAGGTCTACTCTTCCAAGATAATAGGTTGAAGATAGATTTGCAACTGATATAGGATGTGGGAATCTCTTGTTATTTGATGTAGATAATGTGTTACCAAATTTTGTAACATCGTTTGCAACAGCAGGATTTACAGTTGTTGCAAGAATATTTGCTGTTGGTAGAACAATAGGTCTGAAATCGATACAATCTCTTAAATCATAATATGTTCCTGTATCTCCATATAATTCAGGAATTTCAAGTGTGTTTATAGTTGCTGGAGAGCTACCAAAAGCTAGTCCATCATTTATTGGATAACTTGTTATTACAGAAACACCATCTTGGTTTTTAACTAGACAATCAAATGTTACCGTTAAATTAGCAAACGGTAATAAAAGACTAGAACCTTGTTGTGTTAATGTAAGTTGAGCTAAATCAACATAATCTTCTGTTTGTCCACCAATAACATTAAAACTTGATGTTACATTTAAGTTTGATACTCCTGCATATGAAGAATTCATAATAACTGAGTTTAATCTAATAACATCCGGCACACCAAGACACCAAGGTCCAACACTATTAGCTATATTGTTAGTACAATCAATTGTAACGGTTACTCCACGACTTACACTTTTTGAAATAGGTGTTGCATTCAATACAACAGAAGTATAGGTCAATGAACAGTTTGTAGTTCCACTTGGAGTATTTCCAAGGTTAATTGTCATTGTGTTTCCACTGCCATTAAAATTAATAGCACGACCATGAGATAACATATTAACTGGGATACTTTCTGGTAGAGCTAGGGCTATATTAGCTGAAGCATCTATCATTCCGCAAGGTGTATCAAATGTTAGGAAAATATCATTTGCAATTGATGTAATAAGTTTAACTTCTGATGCAGATGAATTTGTTACACTTACATAATCTCCAGCAGCAAATGTTGTTGTAAAAGTTGTAGTAGTACCAACTACATTTACTGTTGAAGTATTAACAGCAATTGTTCCAGTTGCATTTGCAAATACAATATTTGCTTGTGGAACAAGGATTGTTTCAAAGTATAAGGCAGAACTATTTAAAAATACTTCTCCAGCTACCGATGTTGCTACTACATTTCCTGTTGTATTTGCTTGAAATGTAGAAGTTGCACGATAGGCATATTGAATATTTGATACAGATTCAGTAGCTATTGTTCCAATAGGGAATATGATAGCATCATTGCTTCCTGTTTCTTGAAGAATCGTTACATTATTTGTCTGAACTACATCAGCAATACCAGTGAATGCTCCGGAATTATTTGCATAGATTGATCCAACTTCTCCAAAATTTGCTCCATTAGCCATTTTGATATCAAACAAATACATTCTATATAAAGGTCCACCGTTCGCTCCTGCGCCGGTGTTTATGCTATTATATGTTATTGAACGAATTCTTGCTGTTCCAAGATAACCAAGCCCACTAGTATTTGGAGCAGGAGTTGCTGTCCATGCTTCTGTATTTGAAAGATAATTACTTGGTGAATTATATAAAAATACCTGTGCAGCCTGTTGAAACTCGAATGTTCCACCAAGATTATTAACTATGACATAATTACCATAATTGATACTGATATTATCAGGATTCAATATCTGGGTAGTATTTGCTTTTTCGTTTACTACTGAAAATGGAGTTACAATGTTAACTTCATAACCATCTATAAATGCTGTGCCTGGATCAACATATACTTCAAATTGAGTTAATTCATCAGTTAGAGTTGGTGCAGATTCTGTTGTAATTAAAAATGGATCAAGAACGAAATTTCCTGCTGTATTGTAAACATCATTAGCAAGTAATGCTTCTACAGTATTAAATTGAGTCTGTTGATTTTGTTTGTAAGGAAGTCCGCCATTCCATGCTACAATTGGAAAGAATAATCCATTTGATGAAGCAACATTTGCAGCTTGTACCTGCAATGTTGGTGTTAACTTTAATCTATCTGCTCCCGGAGCAGCAAAATTTGGTGTTCCAGCAGCATTATCAAGAAGTGATGGGTCTTGATTGCTATTGATGATTGCTTCTTGGGTATTGAATCCTACTACTAATTGATCTGGTGTATTACTATATTTGTCAACAATGATTGTCTCAGCATTAACTAGAGAAAAATATCCTTTTTGATATATTACTCCACTACTAATACCAAATGCATATCCTGTTCCTATAGCATTAGATACAGAGGCAATTTGAAATTGAGTTAGGAATGTCTGGGCAATCAAATTGGCAGCAGAAATTGCTCCGACTGTAGATGAAATAGTAACATATGGTGGAACATAATATCCAGAACCACCGGCTGTTATATTGATATTCTTTATTGTTCCAAATCCATCAGTAACAAGTGATGCTCCTGCACCCTGTCCAATTACTGCTGCAATTGTAAATGCTGTATTGGTTGTTAATTCATGAGGATTTGTATTAACAGTAAATGTCCAGTTAATTGGGTTTGAATTTGCTGCTTCTAAATCGGCTAATACTGGAGCAACTGTTAATATTAAGGCAGTTGAATTAGATGTTGAATTGATTGATACAATAGTTGAACGAACATTTGCTACTCCAACATAATTGATTGTGTCACCAATATTAAATACATTTGAACCACTTGAACCATTGGCGAAAGTTAGTCCACCAGAGGTATTGGTAATAGCCAAAGCAGATGCAAAAACAACGAAGTTGGTGTTTACAAATTCACTTCCACCGTTTGAAACCTTTACATATTCGACAATGTTATTTGCATTATAAACAGTAAGAGTTTCTGCTGTTGTATAGGCTGTATTAGTTCCGGATATTCCAGAATTGATATATTTTAAATAAAGAGTATTTAGATTTGGGTCTTGTGATTGAAAACCAGCTTCTGAATCAACAATCAAGGCAACCAAGTTTGATGAGTCTACTACATTAAGACCAACAAATTCAGCAACGCTGATGTTGTTTCCATTTACATCATTATCGTTAATTTTGATATATGGATAGTTATCATAAAATATGAAGTTACATCCCTGAATAATTGTTCCGGATACATAGATGTTATCACCAAACTGTTCAATTTGGTTCTGAAGCATTGTCTGAAGTTGATTTAACTCACGAGCCTGTACTGCTACAGCAGGTTTAAAAAGAATCTTATAGTAATCCTTTGAAGGACTAAAATCATCGAAATATGGTGGTGTATCTAGATTTATTTGAAGGGGCATCTTTTATCCTATAGCAATATTTAGCTATTTTTTATAACTCGATTATAATTTTAACTATTTCAGATTGGGAGTTTGATCTTGGAATTGCCAAGTTGTTTTCTAGATATAAAATCTCTCCACTATCAGGAACTAAGTCTCCTGGAAAAGCTGAAATTATATTAAATAATGATCCGCTGCTGTTTCCTTGGATAACTGTATTAGGAATAAATGAACCTACCTGATTTGAAACTAACATACTAATCTGGCCGTTGGCTTCATCACCAGCAGTAAATAGAGCATAGAAAGAGGCATTGGCCTGAGTAATATTTCCTGTATATACCCATTCACTATCAACAAAAATTCCACTAGTTACATCACCAATATATCTATTTGTTTGAATAAATGTGCTGAAAGTTTTATTCAAATCATTGATGGTATATCCAGCTATAATAGCAGTGGCAAATGATGAAAGACCAATTATTGTATTTCCTATTTCAAATGTAGGAGATGCATTTGTAATATTGATAGTATTTGATGTTACAGAAGTTATTATTCCATTAGACCCTAGATTTACAAGGGCCACATTAGCTACTGTATTTGAGAATGGACAATTAGCAGATAGTGTTAGATAAGTTGCATTTGTTATTGAAGCAACAGTTCCTACATATACAACTGTTCCGCCATTAATATAGATGTTATTGCTAAAAGCAAATTGATTTTCAAAGTCTGTAGCGGTTCCCACTACAACAGTCTCTCCTGCTGTTACATCAACTGTTCCAGATAGGATTATAGGAGTAAACTCTACAATGGTTTCACCGATGATGAATATTCCATTAGTTCCAGCAGTTTCGGCTGAAGTATTTAAATTAAGTTGAACATTGGCAAATAGAGGATTTTGAAGAAGACCAACTGTTCTATATTCATTTCCAGTTGAAATTGTACTATTTTCATTATTTGCAAATGTAAGACCAATTCCAAGATTTGTTGCTCCTAACTCAATATAAACATTTGCTCCATGTCCATTTGGTGGAGAGATAATAACATTTAATATAGCAGAATTTGATACAGTAACAGATGGGTCTGCTAATACAGTTGCACTACCACTTCTATATCCTGCACCACGCTGAATAACATCAATTTGATATATGCTATTTGAAGAAAAAGTATTAATTAATGCTCTTGCATATGCATTAACTGTTACATGCTGATCTCCAACAATATCTACCCATGGATAAATCTGATAACTTGATGTAATATCTGGAAGGATACCAAAAGGAGATGCTATAGTTATTTGTTTAATATTAGCTGTTATTTTATAATCTGTAATCTGGACAAATTGTCCTTGGCCTGTTCCACCGTTAATATAAAGCATACAGCTTGAATAAAATCCATTTACATTAGATGCTGTATTTGATACTCCATAAAGAACAGAGTTTCCTGCCACCTGAATATCTGATGAAATCCATTGACCTTCAAGATAATTGTTATATCCTGAACCAGCTTCTAATTGACCAAATTGATTATTGGCAATAAGGACAACATCTATTGCCCCATCAACAGCAGCGTCGGCTACTGCTATATTAGGTAATAGAGGAATAAATTCTGAAGTAGCAAATTGGGTAAAACTTAAAATAGGAATTGAATATAGATATTTCCAGAAATATCCATCAGCAGTTTCATAGTAAGGTTCACTTGGGCTAGTATCACTTAGAGTTGGTTGATAAGTTGATTGAACTCCATAGTTATTGAAAATACATTCGAATACATCATATTGAGATGTAGCATTTACTACAGCATAAAAATTTTCTGTATATAAATTAATATCTGTATCAGAATACATGGCATAAACAGTATTGGATACCCAATCATATCGAGGAATCATCGGTACGATATCTGTTGGAGTAACTATCTTACCAAAAAGCATATTTTGATAAGCATCTACAACTAGATCATGTTCAGAATCGGTTGATTGAATTATAGCTGTATCGTTGGCAGCATAAGGAATGCTTCTTGAGCCAAATACATAAAGAATAATGTCATTATTAACAACTTCAGAATATGTATCAAATACAATTGATGCTCTTAGACGTTCTGTTATTAATTCAGTACTTGACATTTATTCTCCAGATATTGCGATCCCAATAATATTGGCTATTGCTCCTGAGTTTGAATCCATTACTTGGGTGCTATTTGCTTCAAACCATCCATCATTTAGTGCAAAATCAATAGTATTTAGGGCTGTATTTACCTGTAATGAAGTAATAATAGTTGATTGGGCAGAAATAGTAGCAAATACACTTGGTCCATATATAAACTGATTTAAATTAAATACACCCTTTACATCATTAACTTGTAGGATACTTGAATTTGCTAACAATACATTAGCTGTAACAATGTTTGCTGTTCTTACTCCATTGATTATGGCGGTAGCACTACTATTAGCATCAATAATTAATGAACTATTAGTAAATGAACCAAGAGGACTTATTACTGACATGGAAACTGTGTTTAGACTGCTGATAAACCCAACTACAGTATTTTCAGTTACTGCATTTTGTGAGTTATAATTTTGTCTAGACTGATAAACTGTATCTCCAATATTGAATGTTCCTGTGATGTTTTGTAAATTTATTACAAATACTTCTTGCCATACTGGTGTATTAGCAGTAAAAGTTTGAACTGTATTAAAAGCTGTGTTACTTATAGTTGCTCGTGCATTTGAAGTTGCCCCAATCAAAATATCACCGGTATTAAATGCCCCTGAAATAGTACCAAGTTGTACGGCACTCGCATTAGAAAATAGAACAACTGCGGTTGAACTTGTAGTTGAATCTGTAACAGTTTCTCCAAGAGCAAATGACTCAGTTGTTTCTTCTGGATTTATAACAGTAATCAAAGAAAACTGTTGCAATAATTCATAACTAAGATTCAATGAAGTAATAACATTGATATTTGCTGCCTGTGAGTCTATAGTACTTAAGAAAATTCCTTGAGTATTACTTATATACATTGTTTCTGATGCGCCATTTACAACAGCAGCAGTTATGGTTCCCATTGCAACAACAAATAGTGTATTTGGAAAATATTGAATAACTTCAGTATTAATAAATGGTTCAATAGCTGCATTAGCATCTGGTGGCTGTTGTTCATCAAGCAACATAACATTTGCTTCTGTCACTAGAATATCAACAGTTTCATCGCCTAGATAATTACTTTCACTTAATATTTGAATATTGATTACTGCATGAGTATCATCTACTGTACCATTAGCATCACCTTGAGTTATAATATCTCCTGGATGAAAGAACTCTTCTACATTTCCATTACTGGTTACATACATTGAGTAGATAGTATCAAGTGGTTCAGCTATTATATCCAAGGCAGAATTTGAAATTAAATAAACTCCACCAAATAACTTAGTTCCTGCTGGATGAATTACTCTTGTAAAAATATCTTCATATGTATCAAATGGAACACTTGTTCTTACTTCATAAGAGAATGTCTGCCAGTAATAACTATCTTGAATAACCTGATCATTATCTAAGAATCCACCGGTTCCTTGATAGTATCCACCACCAGTTCCTTGACGGCCAAGAATTACAGTTGCTGTTCCATTTAATGAACTATCAGCAGGCTCAAAAGTAATAGTATCTCCATTTGAATATCCAAATCCAGAAGATGTTACAAGCAATTCTGTTACTATTCCAGTTCCAGTTGCAACTAAATCAGCAACAGTTGCATTCCATCCGACGATATTTGATGTAGGATCACTAACAACTGTAACCACATTAGCTGTGGCGGCAGAAACAGAACCAATTATTGGTTCATCTGATACAAAAGAAGTATCATAAGATAATCTTCCAACATATAATACACTAGTATTAGAAGTTGGTTTGATATATCCTCTTGCACTTACAGTAAAGTCTGAAGTATTAACAGAAGAAATGGTTGCAGTAGTATTTGAGGCAAATGCTGCAATTCCAAAGGCAGTAGTAAATACACCAGTTACATTATTAACATATAGAATACCATTACCAAGTACCAAATCAGTAGCTTGAACTGTTCCTGTAGCTATATTTGCTGTTCCATTTGATTCATAAACAAAATCACCTAATAGGAATGTTGCTCCTACTGCAATTACATTTGCTCCGCTTCCTGTAGATGTACCACCAGTTGCATTTGAAAGTGCTGTTATATTGTTACTACTTGGAGTAAAATCAGTTCCATAGTTTACTGGTAATAGATAATCAATAGTTCCATTTGAAAATGTTGTTATATTAGCTACTCCGTTTACTCCTAATGAAGCAGCAGTTGCTAAATCTCCGTTTGTATATCCTGTTCCACGATTAACTATGGCAAAGTTCCCAATAGTTGCTTGGGCACCGGATACTACTATTGTAGTACTATTTGATATAACTACTCCCTGTGTTACTATTTCATTTGGAATGAAATTTAATGTAAGAGTATTAATATCAATGATATAATCATGTAACTGGGCCTGTGAAGTCAATGGGTCATATATCAAAACGAATGGAGGTGTATTATATCCAGATCCTGGGTTGATATTAGTTATTGTCTCTATTGTTCCAATATTGTCGGTGATTGTTACTCCACCAAAAGTCTCAATCAATAGAGAAGAAAGGTTAGCTAATGGATTTCTTACAAATCCATAAGAGTTAATGAACATTCCTGAATTTGCTCCATCCAATTGAACGTCCAAATAAGGAATATTAGCTACATCATAACCATTCAAAAAATCTGCTGAAATGGTAAAGTTTTCAAGATTATCAATTAATCCAATAGAGAATGATGCTCCAGTTCCTTGAGAAATTGAATTAATTGCGGCAGTAGTATTTGATGTTAGACCAACCAATAGGCTGTTTGCCCATGAATTAGATGCCAAGAAGGTATTAGAAATTGAGATAACTCCAATACTCATATTAAATGAGTTTAGAAGTCCATATGCACCATTATTACTAAAAATATCTTCAGTTGTTTCAAATATTCCACCTGTAACACTTGTTGCAAGTATAAACGCAGTATAAACAGAACTAACAGTTGCATAACTAACTGTTGTTATGATTCCAGATGTGTTTCCTTGATATATTTCATTACCAACAACCCAATTAAAATCGAGTGGGTTAACTTCACCAATAGCTAAGTTGATATTATTGGGAACGGCTAGTCCTATAACATTAGCTGTGGTATTGGTTGATTTCTGGTATACCTGTTCAAAATAAAGAAATGGAAATTCTAATTCGGTATTAGATACCATTACATTGCTTAAAAATAATACATTCTCGGAAATAGAAACGATTGAATTTGTATTGAATCCATAACCACCATTGATTAAATCAAAATTTACTAATCCGCTTTGGGTTGTTACATCAGAAACAATAGCTGATCCATTGATTTCATTATATTGGTCGATAAGATTAACTACTTGACCTATTTCGAATCCTGGATCACTTTCTATGATATCCAAGGTTGTTAATGAACCAACCATATATGGTGCAATATCTTGAATAACTCCACCGGCAGATAATAATTCTCCAGTTTGAAAGTTACCAACTAAGTTAGAAACAAAGAATACATTTACTGTCTTGGTTCCTATCTTCTTTTTAACAAAACGTTCTACGAAAGCAGTTGCTCCTGAGTGAACACCAGCTATTTGTTTGTTGATATATGAAAGGTTAAGTGGAGAGTCGGATACTTCAAGATAAGTAGGAATTACCCACTGTCCATCAGATACTCTTAACATATAATTTTTTGGATAGAAAATATCAGCGTCTTCGCCGTATACTAATTGGAAGAATAAATCAACTGATTGGAAATTTCCTTTTGAACGATAGAAATCTAGAGCATTCTTGATAAATGTTACTTGATTTGCTATTGTAGCATACTGAATATCATGAAGATATTTTTCTTTAAAATGGATGATGTATGAAGGAAGAGTCTTGTCAATATCTCTTAAATTACTTGCATTTTCAAAGAACCAATCAGGATTTCCAGTAGTTTCTAACCACTGGTAATAATTCTCCATAAATTGGATGAAGTTCGGTCCCTGAATTGAATAAAACTCTGGAAACTGATCCTCAACGAATAGAGAGATAGTATTTTGCGAAACTTCAAACATTTTATTGACTTATCTGTTCTACGGTAATAGTTACATCTGCTGGAAGGATACTTAGTACAACGTTATTGTTTGACTGCAAATCCTGTTGTGCAGCCTGTGCATATAGCTTAATTGTAGCTGATGTATCGGCTAAAAGATTGTTTATTTGAGCAATACCAGTTGCATAATTAACAGTACCTATAATATTAATTACAGAATGTTCTTGATTTGCAGTTGTTGTTGGAATACTTACTAATCTCAAATTTCCTGCTCCATCATCTTCAATAAGTACCTGTTTTCCCTCTGATAAGAATATAGTTGAAGTTATGCAAGTTTCTGTAGTTGCAGGATATGCTAATCCTAGAGGTGCAAGTGTTGATACTAATGGCTGATAGAATGATACAGGATAGTTGTTTGATATTCCAGCGATTGGATATATGTAATTAATCAAAAGTAATTCTGTTTCATTACTTACAATACTTGAATCTGAATTAGATATTGCTGATACCAATTGGCTATAGTATAGAGTTGATTTGAAATCGTTCAAATTAGTGTTGGCAAATGACATAATTGTATTCGAAACTTCTGTGGCTATTGTTCCTGGGTCTGCTGTAGTTTGTCCAATGTCATATTTGATATTGGTATCACATGCAACATATAGGAATATAGGGGCAATAAATTGTGGTACAATTGTAACAGTATTAAGACTATTTAAATAATTAGTATAATCAGTTATTTTTCCTGCTGGTAGTCCATTTATCCCATTGATTACAACTGAAATGAAGATAGTTCCATATTGAGGTGGCGTTGCATTTTCTCCACCGAATGCAGCAATCGAAATAATTTCAGGAAATTCAATTGGTAATAGTGTTTCATAATCTTCTGTCGTAACACAACGTTCTTGGGCATTGAATGCTCGTGGAGCATTAAATTTAATAGAACTTATTGATTCAGCAAAGGCACCATCTGATGTTGGACCATTTAGAGTTATAGTTACATTTGAATAACCACCAACCAAACCATTTGGTACAATATTACTAATCATATTTGGTAGTGATCCAGATGAATCACGATATGTTGCATAAACAATTGAATTATCTTTTGGTCTACGGCCAGTAACATTATCTCCAAATACTAATTCATACTGATTATTTTCAGATGCCTGTAGGAAATAAACATGAGAATTTCCAGATAATCCAAATAGAGATGGTGCAAGAAGATACTCAATATTTGATGCTCCATTATCTTCTGAAATAATAACAGAAAGACCAGATGTATCTACATTGGCATTTGAAATAATAAAACGTTGTGCAGTGTTAGAATAATCAACCAAATAAGCATCTACTACCAATTCACCTTCATATATCTGTACATTAGAAAAATTTATTGTACTATTTGAAGATAGACCAGTTATTGCAGCATTTGTTGAAAAGGTATAGGCATTGCTTCCAATTCTTCCATTGAATGATGTATATTGGGCAATGACTGCTGATGTAACATTGGCGTTGCCAGTGTTTATTACTATTGTAAGTTCACCGACAGATGATTTATTTGAACGGGGAAGATAGTTTAATTCTTTGGCATGAGAAACAACCGAATCATGAAGTTGGGCAGAATCCAAAAACATTTCTGCCCCTATCATATTACCATAGAATGCCATGAAGAAAGAGTTGTAGGCTAGAATATCTAGAAGAACATTCCAGTTTGGTGCCTCGAAATTATAACCTTTAAAGATATCCTGTGTTTGCATATATGCAATCAAGGAATTCTTATAGGTAAGAACGTCAAGAGGTAATAAGTTTATACTGCTGTTGGCTGACATATATTAGTATTTATTGCCTCTTTTAACGAACTCTATCCACAAATATATTAAGGGATTGTACCCCGGGAATTTTATTGATTGTATAGGTAATAGTTATATTTACTCCAACGGCTCCTGCAACATCTGAAGTAGTAAGATTTATTGAAGTTAGAGTTACTCTTGGTTCGAAATTAGTAATAGCATTATCTAACTGTTGTTGGATAGCATATAATGAATCAGTAGTGGCATTTTCGAACAGACTTTTGATTATATTTCCGCCAAAGGTTGGAACATACAATCTTTCATAAACATTGGTATATACAAGATTTTTTAATGATCTT
>Ga0182024_10001312_pt1 | contig 64358 bp, 57 predicted proteins | sample P32metaG_FD_120480 | JGI IMG/M metagenome (GOLD analysis project Ga0182024, IMG submission 120480) | Permafrost microbial communities from Stordalen Mire, Sweden - P3-2 metaG (Illumina Assembly) | ecosystem: Environmental > Terrestrial > Soil > Wetlands > Permafrost | place: Sweden: Stordalen... | reverse complement strand
TCGACACGAACGTCGCGGAAGACCTGCTTGGCTCCGTTTGTACTGGACACTTCAAGGAAGAGAACGTCACCGAGCTGTGACAAGGGCTGCTCGTAAGTCGCGACCCGCGAGATCCTCGCGACCCGCATCAGGTGTCACCGAGCTACCCACCCCCGCCGCCGATTCCGAGGACGAACCTTCATGTGGCGGAATTCTCTCTGTCCGCGGACTCGGCGATGGGAGCGCCGGGACTCGGCCTCGCATGCACGTTCTTCCAGATGCGGTACTCCGCCAAAGCCCTGCCCCGCCAGGGATCGGGGAGGTCCTCAATTCAGTGCCCTGATACATTCCTAAAGGCATCGGCTCAACTTGGTCGGATGACGGCGCGAGGGGACGAACATCCTCAAGAACGTGGAGCAACCGAGTGACCGGACGCACTTTGGCTGATTCCACGACCAAGGTCTCCGACGACATCGACCCGAATCTCGAGCGGGGGTCCCAGGCCGTACACCGAGTGCTCAGGATCCTTCTCTGCTGGAAGGAGCAGGACTCCACCCTGAGCCTCACCGAGATCGCGCAGCGGACCAATCTCACGCTTCCGACGGCGCACCGGATGCTCAAGGCGCTCCAGCGAGAGAGCTTCTTGGTCCACGACAAGATCTCGGGGAACTACGGGCTCGGTCCCACGATCCTTGACCTCGCTCGCGTCCTGCTCCAGCGCAGCGACCAGGACGAGCTCGTCGTGACGGCCATCCCGCACCTCGAGCGCATTCGAGAAACCACTGGCGAGACCGTGGGACTGCACATCCCGATGGGCGAGTTGCGGATGTGCCTTGCAGAGCTCGTGAGCCGTCGGACGATTCGCACCGCCACCGGCGTCGGTCGGACCTTTGCCCTGCCGAACGGGGCATCCGGGCAGGTGCTGACGGCATGGTCCAAGGAGCGCCTGGAGATGGTGGAAGCGCAGCTGGACGCGTCCGAGGCCACGCGCAAGAAGCTGCGGGCCCAGATGAAGAAGGTCCGCGAGAGTGGCTACGCGATCAGTGAGGGCGAGACGATTCCCGGCGCGAGCGCGTTGGCGTTCCCGATCTTCGGCCCGAACGGCGACGTTCGAGCGGCCGTCAACATCACCGGTCCGGACCAGCGCTGGACGCGCAAGGAGATGATGGGGCATCTGTCGTCACTGACAGAAGAGGTGGCCTACATCTCCGAGCAGCTGGGCTACCGCCGCTAGCTCACTCGAGCCGGCTTGATCAACCGCACGAGCTCGCCGACGCCCTGCATCGACTCGAGTGACGCGACGAGGTCCAGCAGCTCGTCGGCTCGCTCGACGCCGAGCACCGGACCGGCGAGTCCCTTGAACTTGCCGCGGAGCTCGTCGTCGGACAGCGGCTGCGTCGGGCCGCCGGGCCGGTCGAGCACCTCACGCTCGAACCGCTGGCCGTCGCTCGACGTCACCGACATGCGAACGACGTAGCGCTTGTCGGGACCGAGCTCGTCGAGCTCGTCGTCCGACTCCACCTCGACGGCCTGCGCCAGTCGCACCGTATCGAGGTCGGTGATCGCGTCGTCGGTGAACCGCGCGACCGAGACGTCCCCGTGAAGCAGCATGCTCGCGACGCCGTAGGGGATGCTCATCTGCGCCGCCGTGACGCCCGTCGGCTCGTACCTCCAACCGCAGTGGAGCTTCGTGTGGGTGCTACATCGCACGAGCACCGACGCGGCCGTTGCGTGCGCGGCCCCGAGCTCGTCTCGAAGGAGTCGCGCGGCCTCGATGCTCGACTGGGCGGCCGAGCACGACGCGAACCGCTTGAAGCCGATCCCGTCGGTCTCCCAGGTCGAGCCGAGTCCGACGGTGAGCGCCTCGGGCCGGACGTCGCCGCCGCCGAGCGTCGACCAGAAGCCGCCGAACTTCGCCTCGAAGACGTCCGCGATGCCGGTGAAGCCGACGGCGGCGAGCTGGGCACTCCGAACACCGCCTTGGCACGCGAGACCGGAGTGGAGACGCTTGGCCATCGAGCCTTCCTGTGCCGCCATCAGGCCCGCGGACTGCGATCCGGCGAGCCCCAGCGCGTCCTGCACCTGCGCCTGGTCGAGGCAGAGCGCACGCGCCGCCGCGGCTGCGGCCACGAACACGCCGACGGTCCCTTGAGGATGGTGACCAGCGCGAAAGTGCTGGATCCCGACCGACTCGCCCACCCGTGCCCCGACCTCGCAGCCGACGACGAACGAGGTGAGCAGCTCGGTACCGCTGAGGTCTCGCTCCTCGCCGACGGCCAGTGCCGCGCCGAGCGCGAGGGCACCCGGGTGGATCATGCCGCCCATGTGCACGTCGTCCAGCTCGAACGCGTGAGCGGCCGTGGCGTTCACAAGCGCGGCCTGCACGCCGGTCACCCGATGCTCCGAACCCCAGAGCGTCGCCTCGTGCCGACCCTGCTCGTGCAGCACGACGGCGCGAAGCTTCTCGATCCAGGGCAGCGACGCGCCGAACAGCGCGCAGCCGAGCGTGTCGAGGATGGACTGCTTGGCGTGCTCGATCGTCACGTGCGGGATCGAATCGAACTCGAGCTCGCTGGCGAACGCTGCGAGCTGCCCGGCGAGCGGTCCTACGTCGTCTCCGCGCTCCGATGCCACCTTGCGATCTTCGCGCAGATCGTCAGCCAAGGACGACCGAGAGCGACGTGTACGCCCTCACGGCGCGGCGGTCCATGAAGCTCACCGGCTGGGTCTCGTCGACCGTCATGTTCGGGAACCGCTTCCCCAGCTCGCGGAAGACGATCTGACCCTCGAGGCGCGCGAGGGCGGACCCAACGCAGCGGTGCACACCGCCCCCGAAGCCCAGGTGCGGGTTGTTCGGACGGGTGATGTCGATGCGGTCGGGATCGTTGAAGACGAGCTCGTCGCGGTTCGCCGAGCCGATCATCGGCTCCACGACCTCGCCGCGGAGGATCGAGCGGCCGCCGATCTCGACGTCCTCGTAGACCCATCGCGGCGGTGGCCGCTGGGCGGGGCTGGTCCAGCGGAGCAGCTCCTCGGTGGCCGTGCCCACAAGACCCTCCGGATCGCTGCAGAGCTTCTCGAACTGGTCGCGCTGCTCGAGCATGCCCCGGAGCCCGCGACCGAGCAGCCCCATCGTCGTCGAGTGTCCGCCCTGGATGAGCACCGACACCGTCGCGCAGAGGTCGAGCTCGTCGAGCTTGCCGGTCTCGGCGGCGGACTCGAGCATCCCGCTGATCACGCCGGGCTGCGGCTCGGTGCGCTGCACGTCGAAGAGTGCGGTCAGGTACGACTTGAAGCCTCGCGCGGCGTCGCCGGCCGCCACCAGCTTGTCGAGCGTGCCGTCGAGGTCGAAGCCGGACCCGAGGCCCACCGACATCTGGTGGACGTACTCGCGGTCGTCGAACGGCACGCCCATGACCTCGGACACGACGAGCAGAGGAAGCGGCGACGCGAGGAGGGCGACGATGTCAATGCGGTCAGGCGAATGCCGCTCGACCTCGTCGAGCATCGACCCGACGATCTGCTCGACGCGAGGTCGGAACGCCTCGATGCTCTTGGGCGAGAAGAATCGCCCGATCACCGAGCGCACGCGCGTGTGGTCCGGTGGGTCCTGGGCGGTGAGGAAGCGCTTGCGCAGGTCGAAGTAGTCGACCGCCGCCGGCGGGACGTCTGCACCGAAGTCCCACCCGAGCTTGGCGGGCATCCCCCCGATCGGGCACTCCTGGCCGATGCCGAGGCTGAAGAGGGCCTGGCAGTCGGCGTAGCGGAACAGGTACCAGACACCCGGAAGCCTCGGATCGTGGGGCTTGCCCCAGTGGATCGGATCCTCGCGTCGGAACCTCGCGTACTCGGGATACGGCTCCGGCTCGATCGGGCCGCCCGGGTCGAACTGCGGCAGTACGTTGCCCTCGAGGTTCTCCTCGATCCTCGCCGTGTCGAGACTGAACGTCGTCACCGTGACCTACCTCCGCGACCGAGGGATGCGAGCGCACGCGCATCCCGCTTGGACATTGTGCTGTGCGTGGCGCCGAGTGCGCCGCAGGTGCGACGTTAAGGTGACCGGCTCACTGCGGTGACCGATCAACCGGAGGACGCCATGGGAGTACTCGACGGCAGGGTTGCACTTGTCACCGGCGGCGCCCAGGGCATCGGGCGCGGCATCGTCGAGGCAGTCGCCAAGGAGGGGGCCGACGTCGTCATCGTCGACTTCGAGCAGGGGCCCGCCGACGTCGCTGCGCGAGAGGTGCGCGAGCACGGCGTTTCGTGCGAGGTCGTCGTCGGTGACGTGGGCCTCTCGTCCACGTCCGACGAGGCGTGCGCCCTGATCGAGCGGAGCCATGGGCACCTGGAGCTGCTGGTGAACTGCGCTCAGAGCATGGCGTCGGGCGTCCCGTTCGTGGAGCACTCCGACGAGGACTTCGAGCTTGCCCTCTCGAGCGGGCTCTGGGGAGCCTTCCGCTTCATGCGGCGCAGCTTCCCGCTCCTCGCGGTGAACGGAGGGGCGGTGGTCAACATCGTGTCGTCCGCCGGGACCCATGGACTTCCCGGCTTCGCGGGCTACGCCGCGGCCAAGGAGGGCATCCGCGGGCTCACCAAGGTCGCCGCGAACGAGTGGGGCGACGCCGGGATCCGGGTGAACGCCATCAGCCCCCAGGCGATGACGCCGAAGACCGAGGCCTACTTCAAGGAGCACCCGGAGCGGCTGGCCGAGAAGCTCGCGCAGCGACCGATCCACCGTGACGGCGACGCCGAGCGCGACATCGGGCGGACGGTGGTCTTCCTTGCGAGCGACGACGCGAGCTTCATCACCGGGGTGACGCTCATGGTGAACGGAGGGCTGACGATCATGCCGTAGCGACGCGGCATCCTGCGTCGTCGCGCGCCGAGTGCCGCGCACGGGAGCGGGGCGAGCGGCGTCGGCCAATGGCCCGTCAGAGAGCGCAGTGATAATCTGAAAGTCTACTCCACATTGTAGATATCGATCCTTTTGAACGTTGCTTGGGGGCAGGTAGATGTACGAGGACGGCCAGACGGATCTGAGCGAGTTCCGCGACGAGGTCCGCACCTGGCTTCGTGCGAACGATCCCGGCAAGCCACCGCCGCTCGACACGATCGAGATGCGCGAGTGGAGCTCTGCGTGGCAGCGGCTCCTGTTCGACAACGGCTGGGCCGGCATCGACTGGCCCACCGAGTACGGCGGTCGGGGCCTGAGCTTCCTCGAGCAGGTGATCTGGTTCGAGGAGTACGTGCAGTCCGGTCTTCCCGTCGGTCACAGCTGCTTCGTCGTCGCGCTCGCCCACGCCGGCCCGACCCTCATCGCGCGCGGCAGCGACGCGCAGAAGGCGGAGTACCTGCCGCCGATCCTCCGCGGCGAGCACGTCTGGTGCCAGGGGTTCTCTGAGCCCGAGAGCGGCTCTGACCTCGCGTCGCTCAAGATGCGCGCAGAGATCGACGGCGACTCGATGATCGTCAACGGTCAGAAGGTGTGGACGAGCTACGCCCACCTCGCCGACTATCAGGAGCTCTTGGTGCGGACCGATCCCGACGCCCCGAAGCACAAGGGCATCACCTGGGTGGTCTGCGACATGCACTCCCCCGGGATCGACGTGCGTCCCATCCGCACCATCGACGGCGGCGCGCACTTCTCGGAGATCTTCTACACCGACGTCCGCATCCCGCTCTCTAACGTCGTCGACGACGTGAACAACGGGTGGAGCGTCGCGATGTCGACCCTCGCGATCGAGCGCGGCCCCGCCGCGCTCGACTACCAGCTCGGCACGCTTCGCGACATCGACGCTTTGATCGACGTCGCGAAGGACCGAGGTCTCCTCAAGAACGAGGAGCTCTCGACGCGCCTCGCGGCGGTCCGAGCCGAAGGGGCGGCCCTGCGCTCGATGACCTACCTCAGCGCCTCCGAGTCGAAGAGCGGTGCGGCTCCCTCGCCGATGACGACGGCGGTCAGGACTTTCTGGGGCGAGCTGCAGCACAAGACCGGTCGCCTCGCGATCGACGTGCTGGGTGCGGACTCGCTCGAGCTCGGGACCTGGAGCGAGTACTGGCTGACGCAGTTCTCGGCGGGCATCGCCGGCGGCACGAAGGACATCCAGAAGAACATCATCGGCGAGCGCGCGCTCGGGCTGCCGCGATGAGGATCAAGCTGAGCGACGAGCAGCGCGACGTCGGCGTCGTCGCCGCGCGGTTCCTCTCTGAGCGCCTGCCGCTCCCCCGCGTCCGCGAGCTCGCCGAGGAGGCCGACGCCGGCAAGTCCCCGCTCGCGATCGACGACGAGACCTGGGCGAGCTGCGCGGACCTCGGCTGGTTCTCACTCGGTATCCCCGCGACCCGCGGTGGGGTCAGCTGCGGTCCAGTCGAGGAGGTCCTGCTGTTCACCGAGCTCGGACGCCACCTCGCGCCGGGGCCGTTCGTGGGCACGGTCGTCGCCTCATGGCTCGCGACGGCCGCGGGCGACACGGCGCTCGCCGACGACCTCTTCGAAGGTCGCCGACGGGCGGGACTCGAGGTGGGCTCGTTCGTCGAGGACGCAGAGCCGGGCGGTCTCGCGGTGCGCGTCGACGGCACGGCGTGCTCGCTGCACGAGATCCGATCCGTCGAGCAGGTCGCCAGCGTCGACCCGTCCGTCCGCCTCGGCCGCTGGTGCTCGAGGACTCAGGCTGCACCGTCGACGACGCGATGCTGCTGGCGCGGGCGCAGCTGCTCGTCTCGGCCATGGAGCTCGGCATCGCAAGGGCGACCCTCGAGATGTCCGTCGAGTACGCGAAGGTCCGCATGCAGTTCGACAAGCCCATCGGCACCTTCCAGGCCGTGAAGCACCGCTGCTCGGACATGGCGATCCGAGTGCACGCGGCACAGGCACAGACCCTCTTCGCGAGCTTCCACGTCGAGAGCCGAGCCGAGGCGGCTCCCTTCCATGCCGCGGCCGCGAAGACCACCGCGACCAAGGCGGCGAAGCTGAACACGGCGGACAACGTGCAGAACCACGGTGCGATCGGCTTCACGGTGGAGCACGACGCGGGACTGTTCGCGCGCCGAGCGCACATGCTCGAATACGCGCTCGGTGGCGACCCGGTCGCCGCGGTGACGCTCCTTGGGGTCGGCAGCCATCGGTTCGAGACGCTTCCGCCTCCCCCCGACGACTGGTTCGGCGCCCCTCTTGGCGCCTAGCGCCATGCCTGACGCGTCATCGCGATCTGCCGAGGCAGTTCGCGGACTTCGAGCCACCCCGTGCGACAGGGCAGGATCTTCGGGCGAGACGACACGGTCTCGACGGCCGGCACTCCTGACCGGCGAGGAAGGGCGGATCCCATGAGCGACGACGGCGGCACGAGCGGGCAGCCCTACGAGCACGTCCTCTACCGCACCATCGACCAGGGCCGGATCGCGCGGATCGAGCTCAACCGTCCCCAGGTCCGCAACGCACAGCACCGCCCGATGCTCGTCGAGCTCAACGACGCCTTCGGCCGCGCCGAGGCCGACGACGACGTTCGGGTGGTCATCCTGAGCGGCGTCGGGCCGATGTTCTCGTCGGGCCACGACATGGGCTCGAAGGAGCACTACGAGGAGCGCGACGTCGGACCACTCCAGCACGTCACCCGCAGGACGAACGGTGGCTCGAGGGACGGCGTCGAGGCACGGATGCTGCAGGAGTGGCACTACTTCTTCGAGAACACGCGCAGGTGGCGTTCGCTGCGCAAGATCACCATCGCCCAGGTGCACGGACCGGTCTTCGCTGCCGGGCTCATGCTGATGTGGGCGTGCGACCTGATCGTCGCGGCCGAGGGGACGACCTTCGCCGACGTCGTGGGCACGCGGCTCGGCATGTGCGGCGTCGAGTACTTCGGGCACCCGTGGGAGTTCGGCCCGCGCAAGGCCAAGGAGCTCCTCTTGACCGGCGACGCGCTGACCGCCGAGGAGGCCGCCGACCTGGGCATGGTGAGCAAGATCTTCCCGCTCGACCAGCTCGGTGAGCTCACCGAGCAGTGGGCAAAGCGCATCGCGCAGGTGCCGACCATCACCGCCCTCCTCGTCAAGGAGGCCGTGAACCAGGCCGTGGACATCATGGGCTTCACCAACGCGCTGAACTCGGCGTTCACGCTGCACCAGGTGAACCACGCGCACTGGATGTACCTGAACGAGGACGGCGCACCGATCGGGACACCCGCGTTGGGCGTGCCGAGCTGGCGCGACGCGCCCCCCGTGCAGCCCGCACGCCGCGACACGCCCGGTGGCGCGTCGCCGGCGAGCTGAGAACACTTCGACCGCTCGCAACGAGCGCGAGAGCAACGAGACGAGGAGAGCGAGTGGCCGTCGGAACAGACAGTGCGAGCGAGCAGCCGGAGCGCCCCTCGCTCGACCGGCTCCTGCGACCCCGATCAGTCGCCGTGGTCGGTGCCACCGATGCCTCGACGCTCTCCCAGACGGTCGCATCGATCTTCACGTGCGAGGACGTCGACGCCTTCGTCGTCAACCCGAAGTACGACACGGTATTCGGGCAGGCGACGTTCCCGAGCCTCACCGCCATCGGCCGACCGATCGACGCCGTCTTCAGCCTGCTGTCGGCGTCGAGCACCGCGTCGGTCGCCGAGGAGGCCGCCGACGTCGGTGCCGGAGGCCTCGTCGTCATCGCGAGCGGCTTCGCCGAGGTCGGTGGTGCCGGCCTCGAGCTGCAGTCGCGCCTGATGGCCGCCTCGGCACGTGGTCACTTCCCGATCGTCGGGCCGAACGGCGTCGGCTTCATCGACGTGACGAGGAACCACGAGATGACCTTCCTGCCCCGCTTCGAGCGCCGGGCTGGTGGCGTGTCGGTCGTCGCACACAGCGGCGCGCTGCTCGAGGCGGTCGCCGCGAGCGCGTGGCGGACCGGCGGCGTCGGTTTCAGCTACCTCATCTCTGCGGGCAACGAGGCCGTCACCGACATGGCCGACTACCTCGACTTCCTCGTCGATGACCCCGACACGAAGGTCATCGCGCTCGCGCTCGAGAAGATCCGTCGCCCTGGCGCGTTCTTCGCCGCGGCATCGCGGGCGCTGAGGGCCGGTAAGCCGATCATCGCGCTCAAGCTCGGGCGCTCCGCGCGCGGACGTGTGATGACCCAGTCGCACACCGGGACCGTGATCGGCGACGCGTGGGTGTACGAGGTCGCGTTCCGCCAGGCGTGCATCGACACCGCCCTCGACGTGGACGAGCTGGTCGACCGCCTTCAGTTCCTCGAGCAGCTCCCGACGGACAAGTGGTCAGCCCTCCGCGGGGTCGGCGTCCTAACCGGCACCGGCGGCTTCGCGACGATGACCGCGGACATCGCCGAGGAGGAGGGCATCGACGTCCCGGAGATCCCCGGGCTGACGGCGTGGGTGCAGGGGCTGATCCCCAGCCTGCAAACCTCGAACCCCCTCGACGCGACCGGGGTCATCTTGAGCAACCTCGACGTCTGGCAGCAGCTCGTCACGACCTACGAGGGCCGACCCGAGCTCGACGCGCTGATCTTCCTCAGCCAGTTCGCGCCGTGGGACACACGGAACCGGCGCTTCAGCGACACGTTCGCCGACGCTTCAGTGACCTCGAGCAAGCCGTTCCTCCTCTCCCCGCTCGCCGGCCCCGCCGGCGCGTGGATGGAGGAGTACCGCGACCGCTTCGGCATCGCACTCGGCAACGGGCTGCGCGGCACCCTTCGCGGGCTCCAGTCGATGGCGAGGTTCATGCGAAGCCGGATTGACGCGGTCGTCCTGCCGCCGAGCGCCGCGCCGAGCATCGACCAACCCACTGGCGCGACGATCCCGAGCGACGACGAGCAGATGCTCTCGTTCGCCGACACCATGGCGCTGCTCGCCGACGTCGGCATCCCGTTCGCCCCATTCGAGCTCATCGCACCGGACGTCGACCATCCGACGACCTCGCTCGCTGGCCCCCTCGTCGTGAAGCTGAGCGACGTCGCACACCGAACCGAGCACGACGCCGTCCGCCTCAACGTCGACCCCGCGGCGCTCGCCGAGGTCGTCGAGGACCTCCGCCTCGTGGCCGCGAAGGACGCACTCCCGGCCACGGTCGTCGTCCAGTCCATGCTTCGAGGGAGCAGCGAGATCTTCGTCGGCCTCCAAGGCGGCGCCGAGCTCGGCCCCGTCGTGGCGTTCGGGCCAGGGGGGATCCTCGTCGAGGTGCTGCGGCGCGTAAGTGGTCGGCTCGCACCGTTCACCTCGGTCGACGCGCGCGAGATGATCGCCGAGTTCGACGATCTCGGCATCGCCGACGGCGTCCGCGGCGCTCCTGCGTGGGACCGCGAGCAGCTGGCCGAGCTCCTCGTGCGCGCCGGCACCCTGGCCGCGGGCGGTCGCTCCTGGCTCCGATCGATGGACCTGAACCCGCTGATCCAGACCGAGCAGGGCTTCGTCGCCGTCGACGCGGTCTGCTTCGTCAAGACGACGCACGACACCTCGAGGTAGTCAACCAACCGCCGTCGCCCCGGGCACGAGCCCGGCGGCGCCATGAAGGAGACCAGCACATGCCCGCACCCGATCTGCAGCTGAGCAGCGTCGAGCTCGAGACCGCCGACGGTCCGGCCCGCGCCTACCTCGCCACCCCGTCCACTCCCGCCACCGGGGCGGTGGTCATCATCCCTGAGGCCTTCGGTCTCAACGACCACATCGAGTCGGTCGCAAGGCGCTTCGCGCGTGACGGCTTCGTCGCGGTCGGCCTCGACATGTTCCACCGCTCGGGGATCGGCGTGATCCCCTACGACGACGGGTCGCGGATCCTCGAGTTCAGCGCGGGCCTCGACGACCCCGCGTTCCTCATGGACTTCGATGCGGCGTCGGCCCACCTCGCCACGCTCGGGTTCCCCGCGTCGCAGCAGTCGATCGTCGGCTTCTGCGTGGGTGGCAGGTTCGCCTTCCTCGCCGCACTTCGCCGTCAGCTCGGTGCCGCGATCTCGTACTACGGGGGCGGCATCGTCCAGCAGGGCTTCTTCAAGGCCCTCCCGCCCCTGCTCGACGAGGTGGCGAGCCTGAAGACGCCGTGGCTCGGCCTGTTCGGCGACCTCGACAAGTCGATCCCGATCGACGACGTCGAGCTGTTGCGCACGTCCCTCGGCGACGCCAAGGTCAGAAGCGAGATCGTCCGCTACGCCGAGGCGAACCACGGCTTCAACTGTGACGCACGACCCTCGTTCAACGAGGAGGCGTCGAACGCCGCGTTCGACCGATCGACGACCTGGCTGCACGAGCACCTCGGTTGAGTCGGTGCTGACGGAGGTGTGACGGTGCCGCACCGAGAGGGCGGGGGGCGGATCATCCTCGTTCACGGCGCGGTCGAGCGCGCCAGCGGGTTCGACGAGGTCGTAGGTCACCTCGAGGGCCTCGACGTCGTCACCTACGACCGCCGTGGGCACGGTGACCGGTGGACCGAGGGCCCCACCTCGCTAACGACGGACGTCGACGAGCTCGCCGAGCTGCTCGACGAGCGGCCCGCCACCGTCGTCGCGCACAGCATCGGGGGCCTCGTTGCCATGGGGGCGTGCCTGCGCAACCAGGGGCGCGTTCGCTCCCTTGGCCTCTACGAGACCGCCGTGCCGTGGGCCGGGTGGTGGTCCGACGACGAGCGGGCCGCGATGCTCTCTGCGACCGAGGCGAACGTGACCGCGGCGCGCGCTCGTGACGCCGAGGACCGTGAGCGTCTCGTGGTGGCGTGGCAGTCGTGCTTGAACGAGGTCCGCGACGCGCTCGGTGCCCCCTTCAGGTGGGAGGACCTGGACGTGCCGCTCACGACCGGCCGCGGCAGCCCGATCGACCAGCCCTCCTCGCGCGACGCGGTGAAGCTCGCCGAGGCGCTCGGTGGCCACCAGGTGCTGCTCGACGGCGCGGGCCACCGCGGACATCGGACCGACCCCGTCGGCTTCGCGGGGTTCGTGCGCTCGAGCGCCGGGCTCGGCGTCGACTGAGCCTGCGCACACGACCCGGAGCGCGCGCCGTTCCACGGATGCCCACGCGGGAACTGGAGCCGTGAATGTGGACACGATCCCCACAATGTGAGATTGTGAACGCTGTGTGAGAACGTGAGTCGCGGGCGCCCTGGGTCGTCGCGCGAAGGGGGTTGGTGCGATGAAGATCATGCCGATCGATGGACGGATCGGGGCAGAGGTCGACCTCGATCTCGGCGGGGACTGGGTGGACTCCCCCGAGGACGTCAAAGAGCTCCGTGAGGCGTTTGCGCAGTTCCACCTTCTGCTGTTCCGCGATCCGACGCTGACGCCGGAGAGCCAGATCCGGCTCATGGAGACGGTCGGGCTCCAGCCCGACGAGTGGACCAACGGCGACCGCTACGGCTTCCTCTCCAACACGCTTGCGATCGCACCGAACGACGGTCAGCACAACGCGTACCTCTTCCACTCCGACCTCATGTGGAAGGACCAGCCCATCAACTCGATCTCGCTGTACGCGACGGTGGTGCCGGACGATCCGGCACCAACGATCTTCGCCTCCGGCGTGGGCGCGGCCACCGCGCTGCCGGCGGACCTCCGTGCGCGCATCGAGGGCGAGAAGGGCCTGTTCATCATCGACTTCACCGGCGGCGACAAGCGCTACTCGGAGGAGACGGCGTCACCGGAGGCACCGCGCGCGACGCAGACGGTGCTCTACGACGACCCCGTGAGCGGACGGACCTCGCTCGTCGTCGACTCGCTCTTCTTCGACAAGTTCGTCGGCTGGGACTTCGGCGAGAGCGAGGCGCTCCGCGCCGAGCTGCACGGCTACCTCTACGACCCCGCCAACCTCTACCGGCACGACTGGCAGGTGGGCGACCTCGTGATCTGGAATAACGTCGCACTCCAGCACGCACGACCAGAGCTCCCTGCCAAGGGCGAGCGGACGCACCGCCGGGTCTCCGGCACGATCTCTTCGGCGACCGCCAGGTGGGACGAGTCCTTCAGGGACTAGGCAGGCGGCAGGGAGCGACGGCGCCAGGGGGACACGAACAGATGGCAGAGGGAATGCTCATCGTCCAGACCGAGCCACGGCCCGGCGCAGAGGCGGACTTCAACGCCTGGTACGACGACGTCCACCTTCCCGAGGTGCTGGCCACGCCCGGCTTCACGGGCGCCCGTCGCTTCCGGACCGTCGACTCCCCCTTCGCCACGGGAGGTGACGGCGCCCTGTTGAAGTACGTGGCGATCTATGACGTCGCAGGCCCCGACCTGATCGCCGCACACGCCGCGCTGCTCGCACGCATCCGGGCGGGCGAGCTCACGAACGGCGACACGGTCGTCGCCGAGACGTACCGCTCCCAGCTGTTCGAGCAGATCGCGACCCGCCCGTGACCGGGACCGACCGACCGGTCGTGGTCACCGGAGCCGCGGGGTTCATCGGCTCGCACCTGGCTCGCGCCTTCGCGGCACAGGGGGCGAGGGTCGTGGCCACCGACCTCGCGACGACGCTGCCGGACCACGTCCTGGCAGGCCTCGACGACCCGCGCGTCGAGTACGTGAGCGGCGACCTTCGAGATGGCTCGACGCTCGACGCCCTGATCTCGACGGCCGGCGCGCCGGCCGACGTCGTCCACGTCGCGGCGATACTCCAGTTCGCCGAGATGGCCGCCGCGCTCGGACAGGCTCCCCCGACGCCCGTCGACGCCCTCAAGGTCTTCGACGTGAACGCGATGGGGTCCTGGCGGCTCTGCACGGAGTTCGCGACCTCCAGCCAGCTCGGTCGGTTCGTCTACGTCAGCACTCGCTCGGTCTACGGCGGCGTGATCGTGGACGGCTCCACGATCGACGAGACGACGCCCCCCTCCCCGGTCGGGATCTACGGCTCGTCGAAGGCCGCGGCGGAGCGTGGCGTCCTCGCGCTCCGCGACGTCTTCGACCTGGACCTCGCGGTCGCGCGCGTGACCGGCGTGTACGGACCGTGGCAGGGCCCCGTCTCGTGGATCGGCAAGGCCGTCGACGGCGTGCTCGCGGGCACCGGCTACACGACCCCCGCCGGCGCGGACGACCGCTACGAGTTCACGTACGTGAAGGACACGGTCCGTGGACTGCTCGCGCTCGCGACCGCCAGCCAGCTTCGCCACGACATCTACCACGTGTCCTCCGGCCAGATGCACTCGCTCGCCGAGGTGGCCGAGGCGTTCCACGCCGCGGACCCTGACGCGGTGGTCGAGTTCGGAAGTGGCGCACAGCCCGGCATGCGCACCCGCCTCCCGTTGAGTGGCGAGCGGATGCGCGACGAGCTCGCCTTCGAGTCGGGCTGGTCGCTCGACCAGGCGATCTCGGACTACCTCGAGATCGAGCGCTCGGGCGACTACGGGCTCGAGGCGACCCGTCAGCCCGTAGGCCGCGCAGCGCGATGAGCACCGTCGTGACCGAGGCGCCGCGCGTCGAACGCATGCCGTGGCGTCGAAACCTGTCCTTTGGCTACATCGGCGTCATCTACATCTGGGCGATCATCATCGTGATCTTCGCGCTCTGGAGCCCGAGCCAGTTCCTCCTGGGCACGACGCTGCGTCAGATCATCAACCAGGGCTCGATCCCCGCCCTTGCCGCTCTCGCCGTCGTGTTGCCGATGGCGGCCGGAACCTTCGACGCCTCGATCGCAGGGAACATCAGCCTCTCGGGCGTCCTGTGCGCCTACGTGATCATCCACACGTCGCTCCCGATCTGGGTCGCGATCCTCATCGCCATCGGCTCGGGCCTCGTCCTTGGGATGGTGAACGCGGTCATCGTCGTCTTCATGGGCATCCCGTCGCTCATCGGGACGCTGGCGACGTGGCTGATCGCGGACTCCTTATCCGTGGCGATCGCCAACAACACCGCCTATATCTATTCGGACCGCACCGAGGGAAGCCTCAACCGGTTCGTCCATTCGCTCTCATGGTCGGGCTTCGACATCCCCATCGTCTACGTGGCGGTCATCGCCGTCATCATGGGGATCGTCTTGTCTCGGACGGTGAGCGGTCGCTACACCTACGCCGTCGGCTTCAACATCGCGTCGTCGAAGCTCGCGGGTATCCGGGTCAAGGCCGTCCAGTCCATGGCGTTCGTGGCCTCGGGGGTCATCGGCGCGATCGCTGGCGTCGTGCTGACGGCCCAACTCGGCCTTGGCGCCCAGGGAGTCGGTGATACCTACCTGCTCCCGGCCTTCGCCGCAGTCTTCGTCGGCGCCACACAGTTCAAGAAGAAGCGCTTCAACGTAACCGGGACGATCATGGCGGTGTTCATGCTCGGGACCGGCGAGTTCGGGCTCAACGCCGTTGGCGCACCCCAGTGGACGACCGGCGTGTTCCAGGGTCTCGCGCTCATCTCTGCGATCGGGCTCACCCACCTCTACGACCCGTCGCGATCCTCGAAGGCCACTCGGCGTGCGAACGCTGCCGCGCCTGCAACCGCCGCCACGGTCGAGGTCGAGCCGACTCCCGTCGCGGCCCACGAGTTCGAGCCAGCGGCCACGGCGAGCCCGTTGCGCAACGGCACCGCGGGCGTCCACGTCGCACCGACGATCGAGATCATCGGGCTCTCCAAGACCTTCCCCGGCCAGCGCGCGCTCATCGACGTCCACGCCGAGGTGCTTCCTGGTGAGATCCACGCATTGCTCGGACAGAACGGCTCGGGCAAGTCGACCCTCATCAAGATCCTCGCGGGCATCTACACACCTGACCCGGGCAGCCTTGTCCGGGTCGGCCGCCAGGAGCTGGCGTTCGGCTCACCGCGCGACGCGAGGTCCCTCGGTCTCAAGTTCGTGCACCAGACGCTGGGCATCGTCGAGGAGCTCACCGCCGTCGAGAACGTCGCACTCGGGTTCGGCTACGTCCGCCAAGCGGGTCCATTCATCAACTGGCCCGCCCAGCGGCGCAAGACAAAGCGACTGCTGGGCAAGCTGTCCATCGACTTCGACATCAACTGCCCGGTCTCACAGCTGAAGCCCGTCGAGCGCAGCGCGCTCGCCATCGCCCGGGCGCTCGACGACGACGACGGCCCTCCAAAGGTGCTGGTGCTCGACGAGCCGACCGCCGCCCTCCCGCCGCACGAGGTGGAAGCGCTGTTCAAGCTCGTGCGCGAGGCGCGGAGCGACGGGACGAGCGTCATCTACGTCTCGCACCGGATGGGCGAGGTCTTCCAGCTAGCGGACCGCATGACGGTGCTGCGCGACGGCGTCTCACAGGGGACCTTCAACACTCGCGACGTCGACCACGCCGCCCTCGTGCACCTCATCGTGGGCGACGACGAGGAGGCCGCCTCCACGATGGCCGGGGAGCCACACTCACCGACGCGCACCGCCCCGAGCGTGGTCGCGAACGTCGACCGCGAGAGGATCGCACTCCAGGTTCGCGGCCTGTCGGCACAGCGACTCGACGAAGTCGCGTTCGATCTCAAGCCAGGAGAGGTGCTCGGCGTCGCAGGCCTGACGGGCTCGGGGCGAGAGGAGTTCGCCGGCGCACTCGTGGGCGCCCGCCCAAGTCGCGTCGAGCTCGTCGTCGCCGACGGTCGCCGACGAGTGAACCCCTCGCCACGCCAGGCGAAGGCGCTCGGCGTGGTGCTCGTCCTCCCGAACCGCGACGCGGCGGCGGCGATCCTGCAGTTCTCCATCCGCGAGAACATCTCGCTGCCCTCCCAGCACCGTGACGCGAAGAACGGGTTCGTCCAGCGTTCCGCCGAGGACGAGCACGCGAGTCGCTGGCTCGCGGGGCTCGACATCCGACCTCGCGACCCCGAGCGCCTCTACGCGCTCCTGAGCGGCGGGAACCAGCAGAAGGTCGTGTTCGCCAAGTGGCTGAGCTTCGCGGCGGACGTCATGGTGATCGAGGACCCGACGAGCGGCGTCGACGTCGGCGCGCGCCAGGCGATCTACGACCTCGTCCGCCAGCAGGCAGCAGCCGGCATCTCGTTCGTGGTCTGCTCGTCGGACCACGAGGACCTCCTCGCGGTGTGTGACCGCATCCTCGTGCTGCACGAGGGACACGTCGTCGAGGAGCTGACGGGCGCGTCCATCGAGGAGACTCGTCTTCTCATGTCGATGGAGGTTGCAGAGCGGGACTCCCCCGTTGAGGGGACCCTCGAGCGAGTAGGAGAGTAGCCATGGCACGGACACTGTTCACGCACGCGAATGTCCTCGACGGCGAGCGGGCAGCGGCGCCCGACACGACCGTGGTCGTCGACGGCCAGCGGATCGCGTCGGTCTCGGCGTCGGCCGCACCGCAGCCCGGCGACGTCGTCTACGACCTCACGGGGCTCACGCTGCTGCCGGGACTCGGGACTGGCCACCTGCACGCCGAGTTCCAGCACATCGACATGGCGCTGCTGGAGCACGTCTTCGGCGGCGCGGAGCGCCCGGCCGGCGTGCTCATGGCGGTCGCGATCAACACGTGCCGCAACCTGCTGACGTCGGGCTACACGATGGCGGTGAGCGCGGCGTGCAGCAACGACATCGACGCGTGCCTCAAGATGTGCCTCGAAGAGGGGCTGATCGAGGGGCCGCGGCTCCTCGCGTGCAGCCCGCACCTCGAGACCACGGGCAACGACCGGCCGCACTGGTGGTACGACAGCCGCAACACCGGGATGCAGGTGTTCGCCGACGGGCCCCAGGAGATCCGCAAGGCCGTGCGCACGCTCGTGCGGCGTGGGGCGGACTGGATCAAGATCCTCCCGACGGGCGGGCACGGGATCACCGAGCCGCACTACCGCCGCATGAGCCTCGACGAGATCAACGCGGCCGTCGAGACGGCCCACGACCTCGGCAAGCGCGTTCGCGCGCACGCTTCGTGGCGCGAGCAGATCGCCGAATGCGTGGAGGCCGGCGTCGACCTCATCGACCACGGCGACGAGGTGGACGAGTGGATCATCGAGGAGATGGAGCGCCGCGGCACGTTCTGGGTCCCGAGCATGCGAGTGCTCGACGTCGCGCTCGGGATGTCGGTCGGCGGGGCGGTGCCCGAGGGAGGCCTCCACCCCGAGATGACTCGGGGGGTCCGCGACGAGTGGAACAACCTCGCCAAGATGGTGCCGATCGCCAACGACGCGGGGCTCAAGATCCTGCCCGGCGATGACTACGGTGTGCCGATCGTGGCGCACGTGCCGGGCGTGTACTCGACCGAGTTCCAGACCTACGTCAACCACACGGGCGTCAGCCCCCTCGACACGATCCGCTGGGCGACGCGCCACATGGCGTCGCTCCTGCAGATGGAGGGCGAGCTCGGGACGATTTCAGAAGGTGCGTTCGCGGACCTGGTCGTCGTGCGAGGAGATCCGAGCCAGGACATCTCGCTCCTCGCGGACCCGGTGGCGAACGTCGCCGCGGTCATGAAGGATGGGTCGTTCTTCTCGAACACGCTGGCGCAGACGGCCGCCTGAGCGGCAGTCTGCGAGCGGCCCTCCCCTACCAGCTGGCGCAGACCGGGTTCTCGAGTCGGCCCAGGCCGTCGAACTCGACGACCACGGTGTCGCCGACGGCGATCGGCTTGGCCTCGCAGGTCCCCGTCGAGACCACGTCGCCCGGCCACAGCGTCATGTCGCGGCTCAGGAACTCGAGGATCCGCGCGATGTCCCACACCATCCCCTTGGTCGACGCGCTGGTGCGCACCTCGCCGTTCACCGTCACGGTGAACGCAAGGTCCACGGGGTCGAGCTCGTCGGCGGTAACGACGTCGGGACCGAGCGGGCAGAAGGTGTCGGCGTTCTTCGACATGGAGATCTGCGGGAGCGCCGCGGTGCCGCCGTGGACCCACTGGGTCCAGGTGAGGTCGTTCGCCTGGGTGTACCCGAACACGTGCGACATGGCGTCGGCCGCGCTCACCCGGTAGGTCGGCGAGCCGATGACGACGACGAGCTCGCCCTCGTAGAGCACCTCGGCCTCGGGGCTCGGCAGCCGGATGTCGTCGCCCGGCCCGATGACCGAGCTCTGCACCCGCGCGTAGACGTAGGGCTCCTGCTCGTCGGGGACACCCTCGCGGAAGACGTCGTAGGTCATCCCCAGGAACAGCAGCTTGCCGGGCACGAGCGGGGCGAGCACCTTGTGCGGCGTCACACCGTGACCGTCGCGGAGCGCGCTCCGTGCCGCCGCGAACGCGGCCTCACCGTCCTCGATGAACGCGATCATGTCGGTGTAGCCGGTCGCCACGACCCCCTCGGCGTCGCGCACGCCGATGGCGACGCGGCCATAGGCATCCTGGTAGCGGACGAGGTGCATCGCGGTCTCCTTGTGGTCGGTCGCGCGGAAATGACGAGCTGGTCGCTCAGACGATCTGGGTGGCTCGCTGCGCCCAGTATGGGTCCCGGAGCCGCCGCTTGAAGAGCTTGCCCGCAGGGTCGCGCGGGAGCTCGTCGACGAAGTCGATCGAGCGGGGCACCTTGAAGCCCGCGAGGTGCTCACGGGCATAGGCGAAGAGCAGCTCGCGCAGCTCGTCGTCGGGCTCGACGCCGGGGGCTGGCTGGACGACCGCCTTCACCTCCTCGCCGAAGTCGTCGTGGGGGATGCCGAAGACCGCGACGTCGCTGACGAGCGGGTGCATCACCAGCACGTCCTCGATCTCCTGGGGGTAGATGTTGACGCCACCTGAGATGATCATGAACGTCGCGCGGTCGGTCAGGTACAGGTAGCCGTCCTCGTCGACGTGGCCGACGTCGCCGAGCGTGCGCCATCCGTGCGCCTCGGTGATCGAGGCGGTCTTGGACGGATCGTTCAGGTACTCGAACTTGCGCGTGCTCTCGAAGTAGATGGTCCCGGTCTCGCCCGCAGCCAGCTCGACGCCGTCGTCGCCGAGGACGTGGATCGCACAGCCGCTCGGCCGACCCACCGACCCGGGGTGCGCGAGCCACTCGATCGAGTCGATGGTGGTCGTGCCCATCCCCTCGGTGCCCCCGTAGTACTCGTGCAGGATCGGCCCCCACCACTCGATCATCTGCTGCTTCACCTCGAGCGGGCACGGAGCCGACGCGTGGATGACGAGCTCGAGCGACGAGTGGTCGTACCGCGCCCTCGTCTCGGGCTCGAGCTTGAGCATGCGGACGAACATGGTCGGGACGAACTGGGCGTGGGTCACGCGGTAGCGCTCGATCTGCGCGAGGCACGACTCGGCGTCGAAGCGCTCCATCACGACGAGGGGCGCGCCGATCCGGTGGATCGTCAGACAGCTCATGAGCGGGGCGGAGTGGTAGAGCGGCGCCGGTGACAGATAGCAGGACGTCTCGCTCGTCGCGTAGGTGGTTGTGTAGCTCCTGAGGGCGCCGGCGTGGTTGGGGACGAGCTCGCCCGGCGGTGGCAGCGGTCGCTTGATCGCCTTCGGACGTCCGGTCGTCCCCGAGGAGTAGAGGAGCTCGCAGCCCTCGGGGCGATCGTCCAGCGGTGTGTCGGGCTGCTCGTCGACGTCGGCACGTGTGTGCGTCGACTCGGCGAGCACGCCGTCGACACAGAGCACGGCCTCGACGTTCGGCATCCGCCCTGCGAGCGCGGTCACCGACTCGGCCTGGGCCTGCGAGGTGACGAGGACGCGGGCCCCGCAGTCCGAGAGGATGTACTCGACCTCGTCGGTGCTGAGGTGCCAGTTGATGGCGGCGTAGTAGAGCCCCGACCGCTGTGCCGCCCACGCGGTCTCGAGAAAGCTCGTGGAGTTCTCCATCAGGATTCCGATCACGTCGCCGCGCCGGAGGCCGAGGGAGTTGAAAAACCACGCCAACCGGTTCGACCGTCGCGCAATCTCACCGAACGACACGACCTCACCGGAGGTGCCCATGATGATCGCGGGCCGATCCGGGTGCGCGGTGGCCGCCTGTCCGAGCAGGTCAGCGGGTGTATCACTCATGGCACGCACCTTCGCGACGTCGCGTGTTCACAATGTGGAGCATATGCCCAACATGTCGATGAAGTTATTTCCGCAATGACGCACCTGGTCAAACGGTCACTCCAAAGTCGTTAAATTACTTCCACCATTTGACAGGCACATCCACAGTAGTTACCTTCCCGTGAACAGGGCGTAGACGACTGGGTTCCGCGCCACTCCAATGAGTAGGGGGGACATTGTCACCAACCAAGAATAGGAAGCGACTGGTCGGCGCGGGCGTCACGTCCGTGGCCGTTGCCGTCAGTTTGGGCTTCGCGACCATCGGCGTAGCCGGTGCGAGTCTTGCATCGAGCCCACGGGTCGTCCACCACAACACCGCGATCCCGCAGGCAGTTGCGCTTCTCAAGGCGCTCAAGATCCGCCCGACGAAGATTCCCGTCTCGGCCAAGATCACGAGGAAGATTCCGCGGAACAGGACGATTGACTTTGTCGTCTGTGGCGTGCCGCAGTGCGCGATCCTGGTCTCTCCGCTCGCGGCCGCAGCAAAGGAGCTCGGCTGGAAGGTCAAGCAGATCCCTGGTGGTCTCTCACCGTCGTCCATCCAGGCGGCGTGGACCCAGGTCGTCTCGAACAAGCCAGGCGCGGCCATGGGTACGGGCTTCCCCGAAGTCCTGTTTTCGAGCCAGGTCGCTCAGCTGAAGGCCATGCACATCCCTGTCATCAACGGGTTCGTGACGGACTCGGCTGGCGGTGGCGTCTCAGCGGTGGTGAACGGGACTCCCAGCTACACCAAGGGCGGCTCGTCACTGGCTGACTTCGTGCTCGGGACCGATGGGACCAAATCTGACTCGCTGTTCGTCGGGGGCTCCACGTTCCCAGCGAGTGGCTTCGAGGAGTCGGCGTACCTCACGCAGTCGTCAAAGCTCTGCGCGAAGTGTGCGACGTATCACATCGACCCCCCAGCGACCGAGTCCTCGTCACAGCTCATCACTGACATCGAGGCGCAGATCAGCGCGCACCCCCACATCAACTTCGTCGTCTGCTCGCAGCCGACGCAGGCCGCAGGCCTCCCCCAGGCACTCAAGCTGGCGGGCCACGGGAGCGTCAAGATCGTCGTCAACACACCTGACCCGACGACGCTCGGCTATCTGAAGGCTGGAACGATCGCAGGGATCATGGCGGAGCCGAACACCGACGCCATGGACGAGATGGCCGACGCACTTTGGCGGACGCTGGTCCACCAGTCCGTCAAGCCCTCTGAGGGAGGCGGCGGTGACTGGGCCGTGACCAAGTCGACGGCACACCTCGTGACCTACCCGTACTACCTCGTCCCTGGAGCGCTTGCTCAGTACGCGAAGCTCTGGAAGTAACTGAACTACAACTGATCACGTCTGATCGCGAGGCGGGCCCGGTGCACACCAGGCCCGCCTCGCGTCGACGTGCCGCCCCGTCACACGACCCGTCGACGTGGCCGACCTACGGTGTCGTGAGGATGCCACCGCATGATTGACTTCGCCCGCCTGCGACGGGACCTCTCCCCTGGGAGCCTCGGGATCGTCTACGTGTGGGGTCTCATGATCCTCGCGTTCTCGATCTACGACCCGAACCTCTTCCCCACCATGGCCACGGTGCGCGTGGTGCTCAACAGCAACGTCGTGTCCGGTATCGCTGCACTCGCGGTGCTCCTGCCAATGGCGACCGGCGCGATCAACGCATCGGTGGGCGGCACGATCTCGCTCACCAGCGTGAGCTGTGTCTACCTGCTGTCGAACACGACCCTTCCCACCCTCGTCGTCGTCGGCATCACGATCGCGATCGGTGCCGCGATCGGGCTTGCCAACGCCTTCGTCGTGGTCACGCTCAAGATCCCCTCGATCATCGGGACGCTCGCGATGTGGCTGATCTGTGACGCCCTCACGCTCGCCCTGGCCGGCAATCTGAGCTCGCTGACCGCGCCCCAGCTGAACGGGGAGCTGGGGAGGTTCCTCTACCTCAACAGCTGGCAGGACCTGACGGTCGCCCTCCTCTACCTCGTCATGCTCGCGGTCATCATCGGCACGCTGCTCACTCAGACCTCAACGGGCCGCAATGCCTACGCCGTCGGCTTCAACCCGGACGTCTCGAGGAACACCGGTGTTCGCGTGAACGCGCTCCAGGCCGGCACCCTGGTGCTGAGCGGCGTCCTTGGCGCGTTCGCTGGCATGGTCCTCGTGGCCCAGACGGCCGGTGCTGCACCGGGTGACGGCACGTCCTACCTGCTGCCAGCCTTCGCCGCGGTCTTCCTTGGCGCGACCCAGTTCCGCCTGAAGCGATTCACCGCGTGGGGCACGCTCCTCGCGGTCTTCATGCTCGGCACCGGTACCTACGGCCTGCAGCTCGCCGGTGCGGCGGAGTGGGTGCCGAACGTCTTCCAGGGCGTCGCGCTGATCGCCGCGATCGGGATCAGCCGGCTCATCACGACGAAGACCCTCGGGCCGTCGAAGCGCAAGGCCAGGCGGATCCTGCGCACCGCGCCCGTGCCGGACCTCGCGTGAGCTCCGCAGCCCCCGGCAGGGTCGCGGGCAAGGTCGCGTACATCACCGGCGCGGCGCGCGGACAGGGCCGTGCCCACTCCGTCGCGCTCGCACGTGAGGGTGCCGACATCATTGCCGTCGACGCCTGCAAGCCGATCGAGCACGCGTCGTACCCGGGCACCTCGACCGCCGACCTCGACGAGACGGTCGCGCTCGTCGAGGCAGAGGGCCGGCGCATCGTCGCGGTCAACGCCGACGTCAGGGACCGCGAGTCCCTCGAGGCTGCCGCGACGGCGGGCGTCGAGGCCCTCGGGCGCCTCGACGTCGTCGTCGCGAACGCGGGGATCGGGAGCATCCACCGCTGGGACAACGTCACCTCGGAGATCTGGCAGAACACGATCGACGTCAACCTCACCGGCGTCTGGAACACCGTGATGGCGACGGCCCAGCACGTCATCGACTCGGGAGGCGGCTCCATCATCCTCGTGAGCTCGGCCGGCGGCCTCAAGGCGATGCCCTTCATGATCCCGTACACGGCGAGCAAGTACGGCGTCACGGGGCTCGCGAAGGCCTTCGCCAAGGAGCTCGCCGACCAGGGCGTCCGGGTCAACAGCCTGCATCCGGGCGGCGTCGACACGATCATGGCGCAGGGCGAGAACGACGCGGCCGCACTCTTCGAAGCGCACCCGAGGCTCGCCGGCTCGTTCGCCAACGTCCTTCCGGTCGGGCTGCTGCCCGCCGACGCGATCAGCCCGGCGGTCGTCTACCTCGCGTCGGACGAATCGCGGTACGTGACGGCGTCAGAGATCGTCGTCGACGCCGGCACGTCGGCGATGTGATCGCTCAGCGACCGAGCAGCTCGAACTCCCAGCCCTGACGGTCCGTCGGGCCGCGCTCGTCAAGGTACCCCGCGTCACGGTCGAGCGCACCGGCGACCGTCGACACCGGATTGGTCCCCGCACCTGTGCGAACCCAGAACTTCCCGTCCGCGTCGATGGGCGCGATGTCGGCGGTGCAGAACTCGACCACCTCACCTGCCCTCGGCCCGGCTCGGTGCTCCACGATCCAGTGCAGCTCGGCGAAGATGAACCACGACTCGACCACGCGGTTCACGAGCCGGAGCTCCTTCATCTCGAAGCGCTCGAACAGCGCGCGGTAGTACTCCCCGAGGGCGTCGGTGCCCTCGGCGTTGACGACGGTGTAGTCGTCGGTCAGGTAGCTGCGGATGGCGGTCGCGACATTGGGGCGCATCGTCGCCAGGATGCGGGCGACGTCGTGGGCACGGATCGCGTTGAGGAACTCGTTGTGGAGAAGCGTCACCTCGAGGCGCTTGAGCGGCAGCGGGACCGGGTTGTCCGCCGTCGCCACCTCGGGCCACCGGTTGATGCGCTCGTTCGCGAGCGCGCCGATCTGGACCTCGCCGAGGATCCCGTCCGAACCGATCGGGAAGAGCGTGACGGACTCCACCTGGAACACGTTGTCGTCGGGCTTCTCGGTCAGGCTGCCCACGCCATGGGTGAGCATGTACCACCCCGAGCGCAGGTCCGTCATCGAGATCCAGTCCCACAGCTCGACGGCGGTGCGCATGCTCACGTACTGCTGACGGATCTCGTCCATGTTCGTGGCGCTCACGTACCCGAGCTCCTCGGGGCCGTCGCCCGACTCCGAGGACGCCATCGCGCCGACCGGCAGCGTCCAGGTCCACGGCCCGTTGGTCTCGATCGTCGCGAGGACCGTGTCGATGTCCTGGCTGTACTCCGAGCGCAGGTGCCGCCAGCCGAGGTACGAGGCCCGTGCGGCGTGGTGTGCGTGCTCGACGGCGTCGGCATGGACGTCGTGTGCGGCGAGGTCCGGTGTCAAAGGGGACTCCTTCTGCTCAGGTGTGGTGGGCCGAGACGTGGCTGCGAGGGCACGCCCCGGCGAACGGTCGGCCGATCGGTGGTCACGGCCCGACGATGGCCAGGTAGCTGCTCTCTCGCGGCGCGGCGTTCACGTACTCCCAGACCACCCCGACGGGGACGAACAGCTGGTCGAGCGCTTCGATCCGATAGTCGATGCCGTCGATCGTGAAGACGAAGGCACCCTCGAGCACGACGATGACGTGCTCGATGTCCGAGGTCCGCGGGGGGCTCTGGTGCCCCTCGGGCATGACGACGAGGTTGGAGCGGAACGTGCCCGCGACGAGGCCCGGGTACGCGGTGCGCGCGAAGACCCCCTCGTCGCCCTGCAGGTCGATGCCGCCGGCGAGGAGCTCGTGGCGCGGGAGGTGTCGCACCGCCCTCGGCTCGCTACCGTCAGTTGCGTCGGTCACTGGTCACCCTCCTCGATCGTCGTCCGGAGAGTTGACAGGCGCAACGGCGACAGGAAGACTCCACAGCGATTGGACGATACTTCCACATGTTGGATGGTATCTGGCTCGACGACCTAGTGTCGGCCTGACCTGCACGAGCAACGAGGGGGAGCGAATGGATCAGCCACTCCGGTTCGGGACGTTCATCGGGCCGCTGCACGATCCGGCGCAGAACCCGACGCTCGCGATCCACCGCAACCTCGAGCTCATCAAGTGGCTCGACGACCTCGGCTACGACGAGGCGTGGGTCGGCGAGCACCACAGCAACGGCTACGAGACGATCCCCGCGCCCGAGATCTTCATCGCCGCGGCCGCCGAGCGGACCAAGCGCATCAAGCTCGGCACCGGCGTGGTCTCGCTCCCCTACTACCACCCCTTCACCGTGGCCGACCGAATGGTGTTCCTCGACCACCTCACGCGGGGCCGCATGATCTTCGGCGTCGGGCCGGGCGCGTTCCCGTCCGACGCGCACATGATGGGCATGGACTTCGCCGAGAGCAGGGTGAAGATGGCGCAGTCCCTCGAGGCCATCATCCAGCTGCTGGTCTCCGACGAGCCGGTGTCGGTCGAGACCGACTGGTTCACCATGCGCGATGGGCGCCTCAACCTTCGCCCCTACACGTTCCCGCACTTCGAGATCGCCGTGGCGTCCGCGGTGTCGCCGAGCGGCCCGAGCCTCGCCGGACGGATGGGCACGTCGCTGCTCTCGATGGCAGGTGCGACCGAGGCCGGCTTCGAGAGCCTGCGCTCGATGTGGAGCATCGTCCAGGAGCAGGCAGACCGCTGCGGGCAGACGGTCGATCGTGCCAACTGGCGCGTCGTCGGCTTCTACCACCTCGCCGAGACCGAGGAGCAGGCCCGCAAGGACGTCCGCTTCGGCCTCCAGGCGCTGATGCGATTCTTCGCGTCCGGGATCCCCTTCTTCCCGGTCCCCAACGACTCTGACTGGTCAAAGCCCGACGCGATCATCGACACGCTGAACGACTCGGGGTTCGCCATCATCGGGACGCCGGACCGGATGGTCGAGGCGATCAACAAGTACAAGGAGCAGACCGGGGGCTTCGGGTGCTACCTCGCCCAGAACCACGAGCTCGCGAACCGCGAGGCGTCGATGTACTCCTACGAGCTGTTCATGCGACACGTCGTCCCCGAGTTCCAGGGCTCGAACGACCGCACGATCCGCAACATCGAGTGGATCGAGAAGCAGGACGGCCGGTTCATCCAGTCGGCGGCCAACGCCTGGGAGCAGGCGAAGGTCCGCTACGCCGAGAACGAGGGCGCACAGGTCGTCGGCAAGCCCTAGGGCCGTGTCGGCCGCGCTACCTGACGAGCGTGCCGAGGTCGATCGTGATCTCCGAGCCCGTCATGTACCGCCCGTCGTCCGAGGCGATGAACGCCACGGCGGCCGCGACGTTCTCCGGCTCGGTCATCGTCGACGGCAGCGCGTTCATGAAGATCGACCCAAGTGCGGGGTTCTCCTGCACCGAGGAGATCAGCGTCGGGTCGGTCCCCATCGGGGTGTCGACCGCGTTCGGCACGAGGATCATCACCCGGATGTTGTACTGACCGAGCTCGTTCGCGAGCGTGCGCGCCATGCCCGAGATCGCGTGCTTGGAGGCCACGTAGTGACCGAGCCACGGCATGCCGCGGGTGCCCCCGACCGAGCTCGTCGCGACTATCACGCCACCTTGGCCCTGGGCGATCAGCGTCGGGATCGTCGCCTTGAACGTGTGCCACGTCCCGAGGACGTTCACGTCGATCATCGTCTGGAACTGCTCGGACGTGAGCTCCCACAAGAGCCCGTACGAGCAGATGCCCGCGTTCGCCACGACCACGTCGAGCCGGCCGAGCCGCTTCACGCCACGGTCAACGGCGTCCTGGAGGGCAGGGAGGTCCCTCGTGTCCGCGACGAAGCTCTCGATTCGCCTGCCGAGTGCCTCGACGGCCTTGACGGTGCCCTCGAGGTCGCTCGAGGTCGTGCCCTCGTAGTTGACCGTGGGGATCGACGAGCACACGTCGATCGCGATGATGTCCGCACCCTCCTCGGCCAGCCGGATCGCCTCGGCGCGACCCTGCCCACGTGCCGCGCCCGTAATGAGCGCCACCTTCCCCTCGAATCGCTGCGTCACCTTGCTCCTCCTCGTCGAATCAAGTTCGAGTCGGCCGCCGACGGGGTCGGACGACCGTTTCGCTTCAGCGCGCTCCCGCGCGGGCGTGCCCAGTCTCGCGCGTCGACCTGGGGTCGAAATGGGCCCATCGACCCCCTTTCGACCCGGCCGACGCTTGACGGCCACTTTCCCGCACAATTACCATACTGTGGAAAGACGATCAACATCATGGACGTTGAGGTGACCACTCGGCACGTCGGACAGGGATCGAAAGTGGGCCTCACCTGCCATTCGACCCGGTTGCAGGCGTCCCGGTTGGCCGACCGATTTGAGTCTGCCAGGGGGAGAACTCGATGCGCGCGCTGATGACGGAGCGGCCAACGGCACCCTGCTCGTCGGCAACGGTCGCCGCCGGAAACGCGCTTGCTCCCTCCTCGAAGTGGCTGACCCGATGACCACCAAGGACGTGCACGTCGTCGGGATGGCCCGCTCGCCATTCGGCAAGTTCGGCGGGACGCTTACGTCGTTGACCCTCCCTGAGCTTGGGGCGCACGCCGTCGGTGCCGCGCTCACACGCGCCGGTGTGGAACCCGCCGAGGTCGACGAGGTCGTCGTCGGCGTGAACTTCCCTGGAAGCGAGCGCTCCGTCGCGCGCCAGGTGCAGCTGCGCGCCCAGATCCCCGACGACCGCATCTCGTACACGGTGGATCGCGCGTGCTGCTCGTCGATGATGGCCATCAACCTCGCGAGCAAGTCGCTCCGCGCGGGCGACGCCTCGACGGCCGTGGCCGGCGGGGTGGAGAACCTCAGCCGCGTCCCGTACTTCCTCGAGACCGCTCGGTTCGGCCAGCGGCTCGGCGACGTGACCCTGACCGACCAGCTCGTCGTGTCGTGCCCGTGGTCCGGTGTCCCGCGAGCCGTGCAGGCCTCGGTCGAGGCGGCACGGTTCGGCATCGACCGAGAGGAGCAGGACGAGTGGGCGCTGCGCAGTCAGGCCCGCTACGCCGCCGCGCTCGCGCAGGGCTTCTTCGCCGACGAGCTCGCGCCCGTCGCGCTCCGCGACGCCCGCGGGCGCCTCGTCGAGCTCGACCAGGACGAGGTCCCTCGGCCCTCGACGACGATAGAGGGCCTCCGGGCCCTGAAGACCGTCTACGGAAGCGACAGCGTCACCGCCGGGAACGCACCCGACCTGAGCTCGGGGGCAGCGATGCTCGTGCTCTCGGGCGCACCCGTCGACGGGCGCGAGACGCTCGCGCGCATCGTCGGTGCCGCCGCAGCCGCCGGAGATCCCCAGCACATCGCCTCGATGCCCGCGGTCGCAGCCCAGCTCGCGCTCAAGCACGCGGGCCTCGTGCTCGACGACGTCCACGTGATCGAGATCAACGAGGCCTTCGCCGCAGTGCCGCTCGTGTCGACCCTCGCCCTCGCTGCGGGCGACGTCGACGGCGCGAACCGCCTCCGGGACCGGACGAACGTCAACGGCGGCTCCGTGGCCATCGGCCACCCGACCGGCGCGACCGGCGCGAGGCTCGTCATGACGGCGATCGCCGAGCTCCGCCGTCGTGGCGGGGGCAACGCGCTCGTGACCATCTGCGGTGGGATCGGCGAGGCGGAGGCGATCGTGCTGACGGTCGACGCCGGATCGACGCGCGGGAGCTGACGGCGACGTGACGCCCACCGTGCCCGCGACCGAGCCCGACGGCGCGCTGCGTCGACGCCTCGACGCATGGACCGCCGAGCACGAGGCGCTGCTCGAGCCAGGAGATCTCGACGCCGAGACGCTCTCGGGCCTCGCGGTCAAGTCTGTCTACACACCGCTCGACGCGCCCTCGGGCGACGAGGAGTACCTCGACAAGCTCGGCCTCCCCGGAGAGGCGCCGTTCACGCGCGGCGTCTCGCCCGGCATGTACCGAGAGCGGCTCTGGGTCATGGGCATGTACTCGGGCGTCGCAAGCGCCGCGGAGACCAACGTGCGGATCCGCTCGCTGCTGGAGCAGGGACAGCGAGGCTTCTCGGTCGCGCTCGACCTGCCGACCCAGAACGGGCTCGACTCGGACCATCAGCTCGCGCAGGGCGAGGTCGGCCGCGTCGGCGTGCCGATCGACACGCTCGCGGACATGGAGACGATGCTCGCGGGGATCCGCCTCGATCAGACCAGCCAGATCCGCACGACCGCGAACGCGATCGGGCCGATCGCCGTCGCGATGTTCATCGCCGCGGCCGAGAAGCTCGGCTACGAGCCGAGCTCGTTCCGCGTGCTCTTGCAGAACGACGTGCTCAAGGAGTACCTCGCGCGAGGGACGTACGTCTTCCCGCCCCGTCCTGCGATGGGCTGGGCCGTCGACGTCGTCGAGTACTGCGCGAACGAGCTCCCGCAGTGGGAGCCCATCGAGTTCTGCGGGTACCACATCCGTGACTCGGGATCGACCGCGGTCCAAGAGGTCGCGATCGCGTTCGCCAACGGTATCGAGTACATCAATGCCGCGCTCGAGCGAGGCTTGGACATCGACGCGTTCGCACCGACGATCTACCTGTTCTTCTCGTCGCACCTCGACCTCTTCGAGGAGGTGGCGAAGTTCCGCGCCGCACGCCGAATGTGGTTCAAGCTGCTCCGGTATCGCTACGGCGCGAAGGAGACCGAGAGCCTGAGCGCGAACATCTTCTGCTACACGCTCGGCAGCCCGCAGACCGCCCAGGAGCCGCTGAACAACATCGTGCGGATCTCGTGCCAGACGCTGGCGGCGGTGCTCGGCGGCGTCCAGACGCTCGCGACCTCCTCGTACGACGAGGCCCACGGCCTGCCCTCCCCCGAGGCCGTCCGCGTCGCGCTGCGCACCCAGCAGATCGTCGCGTACGAGACAGGCGTCGCGAAGACCGCGGACCCACTCGGGGGCTCGTACTTCGTCGAGGGGCTCACCGACGAGTTCGAGACCGCGGCGTGGGCGTACCTCCAGCGCATCAAGGACGAGGGCGGCGCACTGCTCGCGCTCGAGTCGGGATGGCTCGGCAACGAGCTCGAGTCACAGGCCTACCGACACCAGCTCGCGGTCGAGGACGGACGACGCGTCGTCGTCGGCGTCAACCGCTTCGCGACGGACGAGGGGGCCGCAAAGGGCTTCCAGGCCTCGACGACAGACGCCCGCTCCGAGCACGAGCAGATCGCGCGTCTCCACAAAGTGAAGCAGGACCGGAGCACGGACCAGGTCGAGCGCGCACTGAAGGAGCTGGGTGCGGCGGTCGACGACGGCCGCAACACGATCCCGGCCGTCCTCGATGCCGTCCGCGGCTACGCGACGGTCGGCGAGATCTGTGACGTGCTCGCAGAGCGATGGGGGCGCTATGGCGACAAACATCGGTGAGCTGATCGAGCGTGCGAGCCGACGGCACGCGACGCGCGTTGCCGTCGTCGACGGTGATCGCCGACTCACCTTCGCAGAGGTCGGGGACCGTTCGGGACGGCTCGCCAACGCGCTGCTCGCGACCTGCGAGCCCGGCGCCAGGGTCGGGCTCCTCTTGTCCAACCGGCTCGAGTTCGTCGAGGCCGACTTCGCCATCGCCCGCGCCGGCATGGTCAAGGCGCCCATCAACCCGAGGCTGACCGACGACGAGCGAGCCCACATCCTCACGAACTGCAGTGCCGAGGTGCTGATCACCGAGGAGTCCGAGCTCGAGCGCGTGGCCGCGCAGCGCGACGGGCTCCCGGACCTTCGTCGTGTCGTGGTCGTGGGAGGCGCCGACTACGCCGACCTACTCGCGGCCAGCAGCCCCGCCGTCGCCCCGAGGACGGTCGACCTCGACGCGCCGAGCATGATCCTGCACACCTCGGGCACGACCGGGCGCCCGAAGGGCGCCACCACCTCGCAGCGCTCTCGGCTCGCCTCGATGCAGTCGATGGTCCTCGACGAGTACACCCCGGGCGTCGGGGACGGGATGGTGCACGTTGCACCGATGTCGCACGGCTCGGGCTCCAAGATCCTTGCGTTCTTCACTCGGGGTGCGAAGAACCTCACGCTGTCCAAGTTCGACCCCGCGACGTTCTTCGAGGCGATGCGATCACAAGGCGGGACGAGCACGTTCGTCGTCCCGACCATGATCCGGATGGTCCTCGACGCCGACGCAGGTCGTGGGGAGATCCCCGACATCCGAAACATCACCTACGGCGGTTCGCCGATGCCGATGGCCCTCGCCGAGGAGGCGATCGCGGCGTTCGGTCCCGTGCTCACACAGGTCTACGGGTCGTGCGAGGCACCGCACCCGGTGACCTCGCTGTCTCACCTCGACCACGTCGCGGACGGCGGCGCGCGCCTCGGCTCCGCGGGCTTCGTCGCCTCTGGCGTCGAGGTCCGCATCGTCGACGCCGACGGCCGAGACGTCGGCAGCGACGAGCCGGGCGAGCTCCTGATCCGCGGGGCCAACGTGATGCTGGGCTACTGGAACGACCCGACGGCCACCGACAAGGTCTTCGTCGACGGCTGGTACCGCAGCGGTGACATCGCCCAGCGCTCCGCGACCGGACTCGTGTCCATCGTCGGACGTGAGCGCGAGATGCTCATCTCCGGCGGGCTCAACGTCTACCCGGCCGAGGTCGAGGCGGTGCTCCACCGCCACGACGGCGTGAGCGAGGCGGCCGTGTTCGGCATGCCCGACGACCTCTGGGGCGAGGTGGTCGCCGCGGCCATCGTCACGCGCGCGGGTCGCACCGCGAGCGCCGAGGACATCCGCAACCACTGCATGGAGTCGCTCGCCGGCTACAAGCTCCCCCGGCAGATCTTCTTCGTGGACGAGCTGCCGAAGGGGAATACTGGCAAGGTGTCGAAGAAGGAGCTCGTCGCACTCGGCGCCGGCGGGCACGCGTGACGCGCGGCGACTACGCGGAGAACCACCTCCTCTTCTATCCAGGTGCCGGCCTCTCCGCGGCAGAGCGGGACCGACTCGAGCGCTACGACCTCGCCATTGAGGACCTGACGATCGATCACCTCGTCTACAGCATGAGCCGTCAGATCGAGAACAACTTCCAGTCGTTCTACTCCGTCGCCGAGGAGGTCGTCGGTCGCGAGGCGGCGCTCAAGATCGCGCGCGAGATCGGCCGTCGCTACGGCGGTCAGGGCTACGCCACGCTCCTCACGTCCAACGGTCGCGACGGTCGCGGCGAGCCGCGCATGATGGCGCTGTACCAGGACCTCGTGCACTCCATCCGCGGACCGAAGCACGCGGCCGCCCTGTTCGCCGAGTACGACGACACGAGGTGCATCGTGCGGCGAACCGAGTGCATCTACTTCTCCGAGCAGCACCCCGAGAACGGCGTCTACACCGAGGCGTTCGAGGCGGGCTGCTTCGAGGGCTACGTGGCCGCCGACGAGAACCTTCTGCGCGTCGAGGTCGTGCAGTGCCGCTTCCAGGGCGCGCCGGGCTGCGAGCAGCACTGGGTCTTCAAGCCCGCCGCTGAGCGGCTCGGCCCGGGCGACTGACCCGACGTCAGCGACGCCCCTCTGCGCCGCGGTCCAGCCGCTGCAGCGCGTCGACCTCGTCGAGCTTGTACTTCTCGGTGCGGCCACTCGGCGTCTTCGGCAGCTCGGCGACCACCTCGAGGTAGCGTGGCATCATGAACGCCGGCATGCGGCGCTCACAGAACGCGGCGACCGCCTCGAGATCGATGGCGCCCGCGTCGCTCGCGACGAGGACCACCCGCAGCTCGTCCTCCCCCATCGCCGAGGCCTTGGCGAGCGCAGCGACGTCGCCCACTCCCGGGCAGCTGCGGAGGATCTCTTCGACCTCCCACGCCGAGATGTTCTGGCCCCGACGCCGGATCATGTCCTTGTTGCGGCCTTGGTAGAAGTAGTGACCGGTCTCGTCGAGTGACGCCAGGTCCCCGGTGTGAAGCCACAGGTCCCGGAACGCAGCGGCGGTGGCCTCGGGCTTGTTGAGGTACGCGAGCATCACGCAGCCCGGCGCCTTCGGGCGGATCAGGATCTCGCCGGTCGCACCGAGCGGGACCTCGGCACCCAGCGGGTCCGCCAGCCGAACCTCCCAGTCGTCTGCGACCCGCCCGCACGAGCCGGGCACCACCGGCTCTCCGAGTCGGTTGTAGATGGCGTTGCCCGCCTCGGTGAGCCCGTAGCTCTCGACGAGCGTGACGCCGAAGCGCTGCTCGAACTCTGGATCGTGCTGCGCGTTGAACATGCAGCGAAGCGTGTTGTCCGCGTCGCGTTCGTTCGGCGGTGCGCTCTTGAGCATCTTCGGGATGCTGAAGACGCAGTGCCCGACGGTCGCTCCGTGCACCCGGACGTCGTCCCAGTACGCGCCAACGCTGAAGCGGTCGCGCAGCACGATGCTCGAGCCCACGAGGGCGACCGAGAGGACCCCTCGCAGCAGTCCCATCGAATAGAAGAGCGGGAGCGGCGAGTACAGGACGTCGCCGGGACCGAACTGGCAGATCCGGAGCACCTCGGCCGCCTTGGTGAGCGCGTGGGCGTTGCTGATCATGACCCCCTTCGAGGGCCCAGTGGTCCCCGAGGAGTACACGACGCAGTGCAGGTCGTTGGGCGAGACGTCCTCGGGATGCTCGACGCCCAGGTCGGCCTCGAGCAGCACCGAAGCGAGGGAGACGACCGACACTCGCTCGAACCTGGTCACCCACGTGGCGACGTCAGGACGCTCCCCAGTGACGACCAGCGTCTCGAGGTGCTCGAGGGCCCTCTCGGACTCGAGCAACGCCGGGAGGTACTCCTCGTCGACGACGACGACGCGGCACCTCGCGTCGTTGAGGACGTACTCGAGCATGTGGCCGATGAACGACGTGTTGACGAGCACGACCGCGGCCGCGCGGAACGCCAGGCCGAAGTAGAGCTCGACGTACTCGATCGAGTTCGGGAGCATGAGCCCGACGAGCTCTCGAGGCGCCACGCCAAGCGAGGCGAACGCCGCGTTGGCGGACAACGCGCGCTCGTGGACCTCGGCGTACGTCGCGACCTGTTCTCCGAACCTGAGGAAGGGGAGCTCGCCGTGCTCGGGGACGCGCCGCAGCAGGACGTTGCGTACGAGCGACTCCTCGAACGACAGGCCAAGGGGCGCCACGTCCGGCCGTCCTTGCGACATCTACTCGCCTTCCCCGTCGAGTGACAGCAAGGTGCCGAGGCGCGCGACGTCGTCCAGCTCCTCAAGCCGCAGGACCGTGTCGATCAGCTCTGCCACGCGCACCGTGGAGAGCATGGGCGTGCAGCAGTCGTGCACCTTCGCGATGACCTCGTCCTCTGACAGCGGGTGCTGCGGGTAGCCCTGCGGGACGTCGACGCGGGTCGATCGGACCACTCCGTCGTCCAGGTGCGCGCTCACGATCGAGGGGAAGTACGCCTGGTTGAGCGGGATCGACTCGTCGACGACGACGTGGACCTTCTCCATGAGCGAGCGCAGCGCCGGATCGACGGCGCGCTCGTCGGTGTACTGCGCAAGTCCCGCTCGTCCGTCCATCAGGACGACCGCCACGCTGTACTCCATGCTGAACTTGCCCTCGAGGCCGCTCGACGTCACGTGGTGCACGAGGATGCCGGGCACCATCGAGTTGACGCGCACCTCGACGCTCTGAATCGACGCGAGCTCGAACGCGTCGGTCGACTGCAGCTCGATCACCGCGTCGAGCGCGCTGTGGATCGCACCGCAGGACGCGAACCGCTTGAGCGCGATGCCGGACTCGACCAGCTCATAGGGCGCCTCGGCGCTGAACGCCGCGCGGAGTGCGTCGGCGAGCTCGGGACTCGAGAACACCTCGAGGAAGCCGTTCGTCCCCTCCAGGACCGATGAGCTCGCCGTGAAGCCACGCTCCGCGAGCCCCACCGCGAGCAGGCCGTGGAAGGACGCCTCGCCTGCGTGGAGCGGCTTGACCATGCTCCCGAAGTTGCGTCGGATGCTCGACGACGACGAGGCGGCGATGCCGAGCGCGTACCTCGCCTGGGTCTCGTCGAGCCCGAACGCCCGCGCCACCGCCATGGCGGTGCCGAGCGGACCGATCGTCCCGGTGGTGTGCCAGCCACGGAGGTAGTGCTCCGGGTTGAGCTCGCGGCACAGGCGTGCCTGCACCTCGAAGCCCGCGAGGTACCCGTCGAGGAGCGCTCGACCCGTGAGGTGGCGAGCCTCGCCGACGGCCAGCAGCGCGGGCACGACGGTCGTGCTCGGATGGATCATCCGCATCGACACGTCGTCGAAGTCGAGCGCGTGCGCGCTCGTGCCGTTGACGAGCGCGGCAAGCGGTGGCGCCAGCCGTCGGGTCGTCCCGATGACGGTCGCGTCGCCGCCGGGCGCACCGTCAGAGGCCCACTCGGCCGCGATGCGGGCGCTGTCGGCCCGGCTTCCCGCCACGCAGCACGCGAGGAGGTCGAGGATGGAGCGCTTGATCGTCGTCACGGCGTGCGACGGCAGGTCCGCGACGGTGCTGCGCAGCGCCGTGGCGGCGACGAGCGAGGTGAGGTCCGCGTCGCTCATGACGCCTGGACGCCTTCGACGTCGAGTCGGAAGTACACGAGGAACCGTCCGGGCCGGACCTCCTCGATGCTCGCGACGACACGCGCTCCCACCGCGAGCTCGTCAGCCTCGACGTCAAGCACGTTGGAGATCAGTCGCGGCCCGGCGTCGAGCTCGATGAGCACGACGTTGTAGGGCAGCGCGGCGGCGAACGCCGGATCGAACGCGCGGTGGTAGACGCAGTAGCTCCAGATCGATCCACGTCCCTCGTCGGCCACCACGTGGGCCTCGAGCGACAGGCAGTGCTGGCACCGCGGCGAGCCGGTGAGGCGCACGTACCCGCAGACGTCGCAGTGCTCCAGCACGAAGGTCGACGTCGAGAGCTCCTCGATCGCCGGCTCGTCCCCCAGCAGCGTCGAGGCGGCATCGAGGAGAGCACGGGTCACGTCGGCACCTCGGACCCGAGCACCGACGTCGCGGCCTTCTCGAAGCCCTTCGTCGAGCAGTACTGGGCGAACCTGGCACCTGGCACCTGTCGCGCACCACAGTCGCCTCGCAGTTGTCGCACGGCCTCGCACAGGTGGAGCCAACCCCACATGTAGGCCTCTGAGAGCTGGCCGCCGTTCGTGTTGACCGGGATCTCGCCTCCGAGCCCGATCCTCCCCTCGGCGACGAACGGCCCGGACTCCCCCGGGCCGCAATAGCCGAAGAGCTCGAGCATCTGCAGGACCCAGACGCTGACCGGATCCTGCACGAACAGGACGTCGACGTCCCGCCGAGAGATGCCGGCCTGGTCGAACACGGTCTCGGCCATCGATGCGACCCAGGGCCGCAGGAGGTTGTCGTCGTTCTGGTACTGGCGCAGCCCGGTGACCTGGTCCATCCCGAGGAGGTACACGGGTCGTGTCGCGGCCGCGCTCACGCGGTCCGACGACGTGACGATCAGCGCGGCACCGCCGTCGGAGATCATGCAGACGTCGGCACGGCGGAGTGGCTCGACGAGGTAGGGCTGTGCGAGGTAGTCCTCGATCGAGAGCGGCTCTTTGAAGATGGCGCCGGGATTGAGGCGCGCGTGGGCTCGCTCGGTCACCGCGACCACTCCCAGCTGCTCCTCGGTCGTCCCGTACAGGTGGGCGTGGCGTTGGAACGCGAGCGCGCCCTGACCTGCGATGTTGTGGAAGCCGTGCAGCGCGAGCGAGTCCGCGCCGCTGCCCGCGGGCGTCGCGAAGCGATTCCCTGCGGTGCGCTGGTTCGTGCCGTAGAGGAGGGCGACGGTCGTCGCCATCCCGGTGGCGATCGCCATGGCGGCGAGGTGCAGCGAGAAGTTGCACGTTCCGTAGTCGAGCGTGGCGCTGTAGCGCGGATTGAGCCCCGCGAGCCGACCGATCTCGGTGTCGATGCCGAAGCCCCCGTAGGACTTGCAGGTGATGAGCCCGTCGACGTCGTCCTTCCCGAGTCCACTGTCGGCAAGCGCAAGGACGAGTGCGTCGATCGCGATCTCGTCCGCCGAACGCCCCGGGAGCTCGCCCTGCGGGGTCGTGCCGACACCGACGACGGCACACTTCCCACGAATCGAGGTCACCGTCGTTCCACCCCGGCCAACGTCAGGCGATGAGGAGGGGGTTCACGGGGCTCCCCACACCTCTGGAGATGCGAAGTGGCGCGACGACGAGCAGGCCCCCGGTCACGCCGTCGTCGCACGGCCCGCGCAGGCTCAGCAGCTCCAGGAGCGTCACGCCGAGATCGCGGACGAGGATCTTGTGCAACGGAGGGAGGACTCCTCGTCGACCTGTCGCCTCGACCGCGATGTTGTCCGCACCGATGATCGAGACGTCGTGGTCAGCGAACCAGTCCCCCATGGACAGGGCGACGACCGGGAAGCGGTCCGAGGCGTCATCGACGTTCCCCGTCGACGCCAACGTCGCGTCCATCCAGCCGGTCCGGAACAGCACCGCGTCACCGGCTCCCGGCGTCGTCCCCCTCGCGGCAAAGAGGGCGTCGACCATCTCGGCGGTGATCTCCGGCGCGTCCTCACCCTGCAGGTGGCTGAAGTCGAGGACGTGCGCGGCTGCGACCAGGCCACCCAGCTTCTCCAAGCCGAGGCGACCCGCGCCGCTGCTCCGCACCTCAGTGAACGGGAAGCCGTTGTAGAGCTTGCCGCCCGACCAGACGTGCGCCAGGCCGTCCACGTGCGTCGTTCCCTGCGTCGCCATCACGACGTAGTCGTCGGCAGTCCCCCAATCGGTCCGGCCGAGGGCGGCGAAGTCCCCTCCGTCCTGGGTCATGAAGTGAAGCGGGGCGATCCGGTTGCCTCCAACCGGAGCGTCGCGGCGCAGCTCGATGCCGAGCTCATAGACCCGGCCCGTCGCGGGACGGTCGCACGCCGCGAGCACGATCTCGGGTGTGAGCAGGTTGGCGGTGCCACGCTCGTCGTCGGCGCCCCAGCGTCCCCAGTTGGTGCGCTCCGCGCGGTCCGTCACCGCGGGACGCTCACGTGTGGTGTCGACATTTCGAACATATGGTACTGCCTTCTATAGTGTGGATCGCTGGTCGAACGACGCCGCACACGTGGATCTGCTGCGAGGAGAAGTGCCGCGCGATGCAGCGTGCGTCGCGCTCACGAGGGGGACGACAACTCGCCATGACCGAGTCTATGAAGACCGTCTTGCACCGATCGATTCTCGCCCGATGAACCTCCAGCTCGCAGGGAAGCGCGCACTCGTCACCGGCTCGACCGCGGGTCTTGGACGAGCGATCGCCGAGCTCCTGGCCGCCGAGGACGTGGAGGTGGTCGTGCACGGCCGCGACGCGGCTCGAGCCGACGCCGTCGCGGTCGCCATCCGCGACGCGGGGGGCAAGGCTGACGTCGTGCTCGGTGACCTCTCCGACGAGCAAGGGACGCGATCGGTCGCTGAGGGGGCGCTGGCCGGGGGGCTGATCGACATCCTCGTCAACAACGCCGGCGAGTACCCGCACCGCTCGTGGTCCGAGGCATCGCGCGAGGACTGGCTCTACTCGTACCAGGCCAACGTCCTGTCCGCGGTCCAGCTGATCCAGCACCTCGTGCCACCGATGCGGGAGCGGGGCTGGGGACGCGTCATCCAGATCGGCGGGGGGCTCGCGCAGCAGCCCGGCGACTCGTACCCGCACTACGGCGCTTCACTCGCTGCGCGGCACAACCTCGCGGTTTCCCTTGCGCGCGAGCTCAAGAACACCGGCGTCACGTCGAACGTCGTCGCACCCGGCGCCATCCGGGTCCCGATGCTCGAGGAGATCCTCAGCGAGGTTGCGAAGAACTTCGACTGGGGCACGACGTGGGAGGAGATCGAGCGCGGTGCGGTCAGAGATCTCGCGCCGAACGACGTCGGTCGCTTCGGGACGCCGGAGGAGGTCGCCTTCGCGGTCGCCTACCTGGCCAGCCCGCGTGCTGGCTACGTGAGTGGCTCGACGCTCCGAGTCGACGGCGGGCTCGTCCGATCGGTCTCCTAGCCGGTGAACCGACTCGACCGTTCGCCTTCGCACAACGGGGAGCACTAGGCACATGAAGTACGTCTCGCTGGGCTCCACTGGCACGCTGGTCTCACAGGTGTGCCTCGGCACGGCCAACTTCGGAGGGGAGGGCACGCGCGACTACCACGTCCTCGGCGCTCTCAAGCTCGACGACGCACGCCAGCTCCTCCACGCCGCGCTCGACGCCGGCGTCAACTTCGTGGACACCTCGAACTCCTATGCCGAGGGTGAGTCCGAGGCGATGCTCGGGGAGCTCCTCGGGCACCGCCGTGACGACCTCGTGCTCGGGAGCAAGGTGGAGAATCGCATCGGGCCCGGTCCGAACCAGGTGGGCCTGGGGCGAGTGCACATCATGCGGGCGCTCGAAGACAGCCTCCGTCGCCTCCGCACCGACTACCTCGATCTGTACCAGGTGCACAGCATCGACCCGCTCACCTCGTTCGACGAGGTGCTCGCGACGCTGGACGACGCGGTCCGGCAGGGCAAGGTCCGCTACGTCGGCTGCTCGAACCTCGCCGCGTGGGAGGTCATGAAGGCGCTCGGCGTGTCGGCGCGACGCAACCTCGAGCCGTTCGTGTCGGTCCAGGCGTATTACTCGTTGGTCGGCCGAGACCTCGAGGACGAGCTCCTGCCGATGATCCGCGACCAGCACCTCGCGCTCACCATCTGGAGCCCGCTCGCCGGCGGACTGCTGTCCGGCAAGTTCCGGCGTGACGCCAGCACCGAACCGGGTGCACGGCGCGCCACCCTCGACTTCCCGCCAGTCGACCTCGAGATGGCTCACGACGTCATCGACGCACTCGTCGAGATCGGCGACGCGCACGGCGTCAGTGCCGCCCGCGTCGCGCTGGCATGGACGCTCGCACAGCCAGGCGTGACGAGCGTCATCGTCGGCGCGCGACGTGTCGAGCAGCTGGCCGACAACCTCGGAGCGATCGATCTCGAGCTGAGCACCGATGAGCTGCAGCGCCTCGACGCCGTCAGCGCCGTGCCCGCCAGGTACCCGGCGTGGCTGCAGGCCTACACGAACGCGGATCGATTGCCTCGAGAGGACGGCGAGTGACGGGACGTCTGGACGGGCAGGTCGTCTTCATCACGGGCGCCGCCCGAGGCCAGGGACGCGCCGATGCCGTCCTGCTGGCGAGCGAAGGGGCGAGTGTCATCGGCGTCGACGTCGTCGAGCAGGTGGCCACGATCCCCTATCCGACTGCCACCGGCGCGGACATGGACGAGACGGTTCGACTAGTCGAGGCGGCCGGCGGCTCGATGGCGGCGTTCGAGGCGGACGTCCGGGATCTCACCGCCCTCACCCACGCGGTCGAGAGCGGTGTCGCTCAGTTCGGCAGGCTCGATGCGGTCGTCGCCAACGCCGGGGTCTGCTCCACCTGTCCCACGCTCGAGCTCTCCGAGGAGTCCTGGTCGACGGTGATCGACATCAACCTCACCGGCGTGTGGAAGACGCTCAAGGCATCGGTCCCAGCGATCCTCGAGTCCGGGCGCGGCGGCTCCGTCGTCATCATCAGCTCGCTTGCAGCGATGAAGGCCAGCGAGAGCACCGCGCACTACACCGCCTCGAAGACCGGACAGGTCGGGCTCATGCGCGTGCTCGCGAAGGAGCTGGCGCCTCAAAAGGTGAGAGTGAACTCGATACATCCAACGACCGTCATGACCGAGATGGTGCTGAACGACTCGATCTATCGACTCTTCCGACCCGATCTCGAGTCGCCGACCAGAGAAGACTTCGAGGAAGCCTCACGCGACATCAACGCGCTCCCCGTCGCGGGCATCGACTCCATCGACGTCGCGAACGCCGTCCTCTACCTCATCGCCGACTCGGGTCGCTACGTCACGGGATCCACGATGGTCGTGGACGCCGGAGGCAGCCTCTAGTCGAGAATGGGTGAAATCGATACGCGCATCACTCGTATAGGAAGCGCCAGACTCAGGGCGCTGGACGCTTTTCCATGAGTGCCTTTTGCTTGAACCTCATCGAGTTCGTGCGGTCACATTCCACTGAGAACGATCGAGTGGTAGCCGACCTCGCTCTTGATGAGCCCATCCTCGAAGTCGAACATCACCACGTGGTCCCACTCGTCTCGCGTTCCATCCGGGTTCTCCTTGCCAACCCGCATCTCGGCGATCAGGTCCTGTCGCTCCTCGTCGGCCCACCATCTCTTCACCTCAAAGAAGGCGTTGCCGTCGAGCTGGGCGTACATCGCGTGGACGGCCTCGTGGCCCTGCGCCGTCGGGAGGCCCGGATACTGGGCCCAGTAGGGATCCGGCGTCATCGTCGACAGCGCGCCGTCGACGTCGACCGGGTACGGGAGCCCGTCGACCTTTGTGCACTCGAAATTGCCGTGACGCTCGACCATCGCGAACATCTCATCAGCGGAAAGCCGCACCGGTACCCCCAAGGCTGGATCGCTCGTCAGTCGACGAGTCGCTTGATGGTAAGGGCTTCTACAATGCGGAAGCAACCGAGAGAAGCACCCTCGCACCCCACACTCGTGGGGCTAATAGGCGAAAAGGAAGGAGAGGATCTCTCCAGCATCGGGGATGTCTCAGAATCGCCTGTTCATGACCGTCGCCGTCATCGAGGGTGACGCAGCGTTCGATCCACGATCCGAGAGACCGATGTCCACGCCGACGATGGTCACCCCGTGAGCGCATCATCGAGCTGAGGATCTCTCTGGGTCACTGGGTCCCAGGCGCAGGTCCGACGTCGATCGCCCGGCACAGGCGAACTTCGACCGCGTCCAAATGGTCTCGATCGCAACGTTCGATCGGCACCTTGCTCGCGTGGCCCTGGGCATAGCCCAGAAGACGTGGGAGCTGCGGGTCTCGAACTCACCGCCTTCGTGTGTTGGCTGCGCTCGACCGGGCGTGACGTCGCGGAGTCCGGCGCCTACGGCGAAGTTGGCTTCGACGGCATGAGCTTCGACGGCATGAGCTTCGGCAACGCGATGGCCGTCGCCCTCGACCCAGCCCAGACCGGCGCCGTCGGCTCGCGGGTACGTGATGTTTGGTGGCGCGGCATCGACGGCGCTCTAAGTGAACCGAATCAGGCTGAGGACTACAGTGGGCAGCGCTTCCACCATATGGGAGCACTAAGGGGGCGTCATGGGACTCGTCGAGGGTCAGGTTGCGTTCATCACTGGTGCGGCTCGTGGCCTCGGCCGAGCGGACGCAGTGAGGTTTGCTCAAGAGGGGGCGGACATCATCGCGCTCGACATCTGTGAGCAGATCGAGAGTGTCCCCTATCCGATGGGGACTCCGGAAGACCTCGAAGAGACGGTCCGCCTCGTAGAAAAGGAGGGTCGGCGCATTGTCGCGCACACGGGCGACACACGGGACGCCGCCGCAGTCAAAAAAGTGGTGGACGCCGGGGTGGCAGCCTTTGGACGCCTCGACATAGTTGTCGCCAACGCGGGCATCTGCTGTTCGGTCGGCGACGACGGTTCGACCGACATCCCGATTTGGGACGACACCATCGGCGTCAACGTCACGGGTGTCTGGAACACGGTTCGACATTCGGTGCCTGCAATCATCGAAGGCGCACGTGGCGGATCGATCACGATCATGAGCTCGAGCGCCGGCATCAAGGGGATGCTGTCCCTCAATGCAGGCGACTTCGCTTACACCGCATCGAAACACGCGGTTGTTGGCCTGATGCGTTCCTACGCGATGGGGTTGGCCAAGCACTCGATTCGCGTGAACACGATCCACCCGACCGGTGTGGCCACGCCCATGCTCCTCAATCCGGCCGTCGACGCCTTCATTGCGAGGAATCCGACGGCGGCCGAGAACTACAAGAACCCGATGCCCGTCGAGTTGATTGACGTGGACGACATCTCGAATGCCGTTCTGTGGCTGGCATCGCCTGCGGCGCGCTTTGTGACGGGTGTGATGCTGCCCGTCGACGCCGGATTCACTGCTCAGTAGACGGGACCGGCATCGGACGATCAAGGTTGACCACGGACCAGGGGGAGGCGAGATCTCAACGAGCACTTGTGCGATCCGCTGAACCTCCTGTGGGTCCGGAATCACCGACTCCCATTTCTGGACGCGTGTTGGGCTTGCCTTCGACACGGGGTTCGACGGGATCCACTCCCAGCGAACCGCCTGGTTGGGCAACATCCGAAGCAAGGCGTGGACGTGCTGGATGCTCTGGGCTCCGAGTGGCTTGGCGCCCTTAGTTCCGCGGCGCGGTTCGGCGTAGTAAAGGTCGATGTCAACCGGGCGGATTGCCCCTGAGCTTCGTGGACCCGAACCGCGGGAGGAGTCGCTTCTCGAGGAGGCATTCGTACTCAGCTCGCGTGCTGCCCTCCAGGGTTGCCTCACCTCGAGTGCTCTCCGTGACCACCGGTTTCAGAGCTGTGTAGTCGTGATCGAGCCCCACCGTGGCATGTTGGAGTTTGTACAAAGCTTCGTCCGTGCCGACATAATTGGAGGGTGGCCAGGAACCAGGGTCCTGACCAGGCATGACCCCAGGGATCGTCGCCGCAAAATAGAGTGAGGTTCGAAAGCATGTTCCCGAAGGAGAGTGCGGTGGGAGGCACGCGTCGGAGCGGTGCCCGAGAGGACTCGCAGCCGGCTGCGCAACGGGCTGTCGACGTGCCTGAGAAACAAGGATTCACGATCTCGGTACTCGCCGAGCGTTCAGGGACCAGCGTCGCGTCAATTCACCACTACCGACGGATCGGGCTTCTCCCTCCGGCCGACGTCGTCGCGTCGAATCGGTTCCTGTACCACGAACGCCACGTCGAGGCCCTGGTCGTCATTCGTCTCCTGCGAGAGCGTCGGAGCCTGTCACTGGACACCATTCGCGACGTGCTCCCAGAACTCTTGTCCTTCAGCAAGGACGGCACGCTGGATTCGGAGATGTGGGACAAGGTCATCCTTACCTATCTCGAGAACTCGGGTCCCGGCGAGATCGAGAAGCGCCTCGTCACCGCGGCACGTACATGTTTCGCTAGCCACGGCTACTCGGGCGTGAATGTGGCAGATATCTGCAAGTCGGCAGGTATTTCGAAGGGATCCTTCTATCGGTACTTCGACTCGAAGGAGGCGATCTTCATCGCCGCCGCACGCTCAACCGTCGACGCGGTGGGCGAGCAGCTGGACCTGCTCCCGACGAAGCTGAACGAGCGACAGGCTGTGGAGAAGCTCCAGAACCTCATGCGACCCATGGCTCCCATCCTGCTCGAGGTGGCGACGGGCGAGCTTCTGCACCAGCCGGCATTGATCGGCATAATGGGCATCATCGCCACCGGCCTAGCGACCCGACTGATGCCTCGGCTCGTGACGAAGGGGAACGCGGCAAAGCCTGCGGCGCGCAGGATCGTCGACCTTGCGGTGTCGGGTCTCCTGCGACCGGCACTGCAGTCGCCCTCGTAGGGACGAATCTGCCGCTCACGTCGCGTGCTCCCGTGCGACCAGCGAAGTTACCGGCGAGTTAGGTCCTTCGATGCACCACGACGCCTCATTTCGATGCTCGATACCTGAAATGGATCACTTGACGGTCGCCGATTTGTCACGTATAACGGAAGTGAACACGTCAGTCATCATCGCTTCACGATCGGCCATGGGGTCGCAGGGTCAGGTTGCTGGATGGACGCACAGGTCGACGCACGCGACGCGCTTCGCGCCAAGGCTCACAGGGAGAACTTCCCGGTCGCGTCGCGGATCCTGCCCCGCAATCTGCGAGAGACGCTTCTCGCGGTCTACGCCTTCGCGCGCCTCACGGACGACCTCGGAGACGAGGCCGACGGCGATCGCCTCGCACAGCTCGACTGGCTCGAGGCCGAGCTCGATCGAGCCGTGGCCGGTACGTCAACCCACCCGGTTCTGCAGGACCTGTCGGCCGTGCTTCCCGGCCTCGACGTGGGCGCCCAACCGTTTCATGACCTGATCGAAGCAAATCGCCAAGATCAGCTGGTCAGCTCCTACGCCACGTTTGACGACCTCGTCGCCTACTGCATGCTCTCTGCCGCGCCCGTCGGAAGAGTCGTCCTGTCAGCGTTCGGCGCGAGCTCTCCGGAGCGCGTCGCGCTGTCGGATCAGGTCTGCATCGGGCTGCAGCTCGTGGAACACCTCCAGGACCTCGGCGAGGATGCCGCACGGGGTCGCGTCTACATGCCGGCAGACGACATGGCACGCGTCGGCTGCCGGGCCGCAGACCTCCTGGCGGCGAGCGCCAGTGGGCAGGTGCGCCAGCTCGTCGCGCTCGAGGGACAGCGCGTTCGCACGCTGCTCGCGAGCGGCAGGCCGCTCGCGGCGTCACTCTCACTCCGTCCGCGCGTCGCAGTGGTGGGGTTCGCAGCAGGGGGGCTCGCCGCGCTAGACGCCATCGAGCGCGCAGGCGGCGACGTGCTCACTGCTCCGCGTCGTCCGAGCACTTTGGGAATAGTTCGGCGGGCAACGGGTGGGCTCCTCGGCACGCTTCGAGCAAGGAGGCCGACGTGAACCTTCCGAGCGCCTACGTCGAGTGCGAGGCGATCACGCGGCGCGAGGCGAAGAACTTCGCCTACGGCATCAAGCTCCTGCGACGCCCGGAGCGTCAGGCGATGTCGGCCGTCTACGCCCTCGCCCGGCGCATCGACGACGTCGGCGACGGGGATCTGGCGGCTCCGGACAAGCTCGAGGCCCTGGCCGTCATCCGTGCGCAGCTCGACGAACTCGACGCCGACTCACCCGACCCCGTGCTCGCCGCCGTGGCCGACGTCGCCCGCCGCTACGCGCTGCCGGTGAGCTGCTTCGGCGAGATCATCGACGGCTGCGAGCGCGACGTGCGCGGCACGCGGTACGAGACGATCGAGGACCTCGTTGCTTACTGCCGCGACGTGGCGGGCTCCGTCGGCAGATTGTCGCTCGCGGTCTTTAGCGCTTCGCCGAGCGATCGAGCCAACGAGCTCGCCGACTCGCTCGGCGTGGCCCTGCAGCTGACCAACATCCTCCGCGACGTCGTCGAGGATCGAGGCGTCGGGCGCGTCTACCTCCCCACCGAAGACGCGAGGCTCGTTCACTGCGCGCCCGACCTGCTCGGCCCACCAGAAGAGATCGCGCGACTCGTCGCCCTCGAGTGCCGTCGCGCAGAGGAGTGGTTCGCCGAGGGCCTGCAGCTCCTCTCGCTCCTCGACTCGCGGAGCCGCGCCTGCGTGGCCGCGATGGCGGGCATCTACCACCGCCTCCTGCGGCGCATCGAGCGCGACCCGATCCTCGTGACGAGAACCCGGGTCTCGCTGCCGACTTGGGAGAAGCTGGTCGTGGCCGCCGGGAGCCTCGCGGGAGCGACGCCGTGAGCCTCGGTCGGCTCGGCGTCGTCGGCGGCGGCCTCGCGGGCATCGCCACAGCTCTCGCTGCGGCCGACGCCGGTGCCGACGTTGTGCTCTTCGAGCGTCGCGGTGTGTTGGGGGGCCTGACGAGCTCGATAGAGCGGAACGGACTCTCCTTCGACAACGGCCAGCACGTCTTCCTTCGGTGCTGCACCTCGTACCTCGCGCTCCTCGAGCGGATCGGCGCGCGCGGGATGGTCCACCTCCAGGACCGCATGGACGTCGTGGTTTTGTCGCCGTCGGGCACGAGGTCGTCCCTGCGCCGCCAGTCGCTTCCCGCGCCGCTGCACCTCTCCTGGTCGCTCGCCACCTACCGGCACCTCTCGGTGCGAGACCGGCTGGGGCTCTTCCGGGCGGCCCTCGCGCTGCGTGCGCTCAACGCCGATGACCCGTCCCTCGATCAGTGCACGTTCGAGGCGTGGCTGCAGTCGAAGGGACAGTCCCCCGCAGCGATCACGAGGCTCTGGGACCTGATCGTGCTGCCGACCATCAACCTCCACGCCGCGGACGCCTCCCTCGCGCTCGCGACGGTGGCGTTCCAAGAGGGCCTTCTCGACCGTGCCGACAGTGGGGACGTCGGCTGGTCGCTCGTGCCGCTCGCCTCGCTCCACGGGGCCCAGGCCGCCCGGGCGCTCGCCGATGCGGGGGTCACGGTCCGCAGAAGCACACCGGTGCTGGCAGTCGAGCCGTCGCCGAGTACATCTCGCTCCGTCGTGCACATCGACGACGAGGACGTGACGGTCGACGCCGTCGTGGTCGCCACGCCGCCTGCCACGGCCGCCGCACTGGGTGTCGTCGACGCGGCTGCGCCCGCCCAGCATCTCGGCAGCTCCCCCATCGTCAACGTCCACCTCGTCTTCGACCGCCAGGTGACCGACCTCGAGATGTTCGCGGTGGTCGACTCGCCAGTCCAGTTCGTGTTCGATCGGACGACCTCGAGCGGCGTGCGCGATGGGCAGTGCCTGGCGCTGTCGCTGTCCGCGGCAACGGACTACATGGCCGAAGGAACCGAGAGCCTCGTCAAGTTCTTCACATCGGCTCTGTGGGACCTGCTGCCCGACGCGCGACGCGCGCAGCTCGTCGACGCGGCGGTCACGCGTGAGCGCGCCGCCACGTTCCGGGGTGTCCCGGGCGCTCGCGCGTGGCGGTCGGGAACGGTCACGTCGGCGCCGGGCGTGTTCCTTGCGGGCGCCTGGTGCGACACCGGATGGCCTGCCACGATGGAGGGCGCGGTTCGAAGCGGCAACGCGGCCGCACGACAGGCGCTGGCGTGGCTCGCCGGCTCGGCGCCCCGAGTCGAGTCGCCGCTTGGGGTCACGCCGTGAGCGTCGAGACGGCCTTCGCGGCGGCACCGAGGGCGGGCGGGGCGTTGGACGTCCTGGCGAGGGCGAGGTCGGCGGTCGCGCCTGCGCTCGCGGCGACACTGCCTCGCCTCAGCCCTGAGCTGTCGGCTTCGGTGGGCGAGCACCTGTCGAGCGGCGGCAAGCACGTCCGAGCGGGGCTCGTCCTCGTCTCGGCGGCGGCCTGCGGTGGCGACGAGGGTGCGGCGCTCGACGGCGCGGTCGCGATAGAGATGATCCACAACTTCTCACTCGTCCATGACGACATCGTCGACAACGACGAGGAGCGACGCCATCGACCCACGATGTGGTCGAATCACGGGGTCAGCCACGCGATCATCGCGGGAGACGCGCTCGCCACCATCGCGTTCCAGGCGCTGCTCGATCCGCCGACGCTGACGCGCGCCCGGGCCGCGGCGCTGCTCGCGGACGCGACCCAGTCAATGATCTCGGGCCAGGCGCTCGACATGGCGTTTGAACGTCGAGACGCCGTCACGCTCGAGGAGTGCATGGAGATGGTCGCTGGCAAGACCGGCGCCCTCCTCAAGTGCGCCACGCAGCTCGGAGCGGTGCTCGGGGGTGCGGGCGACGAAGTGATCGACGCCCTCGGCGCGTTCGGCCACCACCTCGGCATCGCCTTTCAGGCCATCGACGACGTGCTGGGCATCTGGGGGGACCCGGGCGTCACCGGCAAGCCAGTGGGAAGTGACCTGCGGCGCCACAAGATGACCCTGCCCATCTGCATCGCGCGTGCCGCGGGGGTCGAGCTCGGCGGCCGCTGGCGGACCGGCGACCTCGAAAACGACGAGGACGTCGCGGCGGCTTCGGCCGCACTCGAGTCATGTGGTGCACGTCGCGCGACGCTGGAGCTCGGTGAGCGACACCTGGCCGAGTCGCTGGCCGCGCTCGACCGCGTGCAGCTCGCGCGCGAGCCCCGAGACGAGCTCGTCGCGATCGCCGACTACGTGGTGACGCGGGACAGATGACCGATCAGCTCGACGTCGACGCGTGCTCGGGCGAGACACCCCTGACTCCCGCACCCGAGAGGTCGGACGACGCACGCCGATGTCTCGATCGAGCGACCGCGGCGCTCCTGTGCCGCCAGCACGACGCAGGCTGGTGGAAGGGCGAGCTCGAGACCAACGTCACGATCGACGCCGAGGACCTCTTGCTGCGTGAGTTCCTTGGGATCAGGAGCCAGCCCCAGACCGAGGCGACGGCAAAGTGGATCCGCTCTCGGCAGCGAGACGACGGCTCCTGGGCGACGTTCTATGGCGGCCCCCCCGACCTCTCAACGACGGTCGAGGCGTACGTGGCGCTGCGCCTGAGCGGGGACCCGATCGACGCCTCGCATCTGCGCAACGCTGCGCGGTACATCCTCTCGGCGGGCGGCGTCGAGGCGTCCCGCGTCTTCACGAGGATCTGGCTGTCGCTCTTCGGACTGTGGAGCTGGGACGAGGTCCCGGTGCTGCCCCCCGAGCTGGTGCTGCTGCCGGCCTGGGTTCCGCTCAACATCTACAGCTTCGCCTGCTGGGCGCGCCAGACAATCGTGGCGCTCTCCGTGGTGTGCGCGCACCGACCGGTGCACACCCTTGACTTCGGCATCGACGAGCTGCGCACGGGCGTCGTCGAGCGCCCCGCTCGCTCGCTCCGGGACTGGGCCGGGCGCTTCGACGAGCTCGACCGTCTCCTGCACCGCTACGAGCGGCGCCCGATCCGCTGGCTACGGCGCATCGCCCTCCGGCGCGCAGAGCGCTGGATCCTGCAGCGCCAGGAAGCCGACGGATCCTGGGGTGGCATCCAGCCGCCGTGGGTGTACTCGCTCATCGCGCTGCGAGAGCAGGGCTACCCGCTCGATCACCCGGTTCTGCGAGCCGGCATCAACGGCCTCGACGGCTTCACGATCGAAGACGACCAGGGTCGCCGGATCGAGGCGTGCCAGTCCCCCGTCTGGGACACAGCCCTCACGGTCTCCGCGCTCGCGGACGCGGGCATCGGCGAGGGCGATCCCGCGTTGGAGTCCGCGGGTCGCTTCCTTCTCGGCGAGGAGGTCCGGGCGCGCGGCGACTGGTCCGTTCGCCGCCCCGAGCTCGCCCCGGGCGGTGGCTGGTCCTTCGAGTTCGAGAACGACAACTACCCCGACGTCGACGACACCGCCGAGGTGCTCCTCGCGCTGCGGCGCACGCTCGTTGGCGCCGAGGATCCTGCGGTCAGCCGCGGCGTGCGCTGGCTGGAGGGCATGCAGTGCGGCGACGGCGGATGGGCGTCCTTCGACGTCGACAACACCCAGACGCTCTGCCGTGAGCTGCGCTTCTGCGACTTCGGGGAGCTGATCGACCCGCCGAGCGCAGACGTGACGGCCCACGTGGTCGAGTCGCTCGCGATCCTCGGCGGCTCGCGGGCGAGGATCGACCGTGGCGTGCACTGGCTGCTCGATGCCCAGGAGGACGACGGCTCGTGGTTCGGGCGCTGGGGCGCCAATCACGTGTACGGCACTGGCGCGGTCGTGCCGGCCCTTGTCGCCGCGGGCCTTGCTCGCGACCATCGCGCGATCCTCCACGCCGTCTCGTGGCTGGAGGACCACCAGAACCTCGACGGCGGCTGGGGGGAGGACCTTCGCAGCTACCGGGACGCCTCGTCGGTCGGCGAGGGTCCCTCGACGGCCTCGCAGACCGCTTGGGCGCTGCTCGCCCTCGCGGCGGCGCGCGGTCGTCATGAGCCGACGTCGAGGGGCGTCGCCTACCTGGTCGAGACGCAGCGCGAGGACGGCACCTGGGACGAGCCGTGGTTCACGGGAACGGGGTTCCCGGGCGACTTCTACCTCAACTACCACCTGTACCGGCTGACGTTCCCGGTCATGGCCCTCGGTCGCCTGGTCCGTGGAGGTGCGACGTGCCCACGCTGAGCGTGCTCACCGCAATGCGCGTCGAGTCGCTCGCCGTCGGCGGCTCGAACCACGTCGTGGGCATGGGTCCCGAGCGCGCACGACGCGCCGGGGCGCGCCTCACTCGGCGGCTGGAAGCCGACGCCGCCGTCGCTGTGGTCGGCGTCGCCGGCGCGCTCGCGGACGACCTGCGCACCGGGGACCTCCTCGTGGCGACCGAGCTGCGCCGCACCGACAGCGACGGGTCGTTCCCCCTGCCCGGTGCGCGGCTCCTGGTCGGCGAGCTGCGCCGGGCCCGCGCGTCGGTGCACACAGGCCCGCTTGTGTCGTCCACCCGCTACGTGCGCGGGCGCGCGCGCCAGGCGCTCGCGGCGAGTGGCGCGGTCGCCGTGGACATGGAGTCGGCGTGGCTCTCGGCGTCGCTGCACGACCGGCACTTCGCCGTGGTGCGTGCGATCTCGGACACCGCCGAGGACTCCCATCTCGTCGGCGGCGTCCGGGCGCTGCGCTCGCTGCGCTCGGTGCGCGGGCCTCTCGAGCGCTGGGCTGCGGCATGCGGGCCACGAGAGGTGCTGCTCGCGGCACCTAGGTCGTTCTGCGCAGGCGTCGAGCGAGCCATCGAGATCGTGGAGCGCGCGATCGACCGCTTCGGCGCGCCGGTGTACGTCCGGCGCCAGATCGTCCACAACGCCCACGTCGTGCGCGGACTCGAGGCGAAAGGCGCGGTGTTCGTCGAGGAGCTCGACGAGGTCCCTGACGACGCCGTCGTCGTCTTCGCCGCCCATGGCGTGTCGCCGACGATCCGCCGGGACGCCGACGCACGCCCCGGCCTCCTCGTCGTCGACGCCACGTGCCCGCTCGTGGCAAAGGTGCATGCTGAGGCCCGGCGCTACGCCGCCCAGGACTACGCACTCGTGCTGGTCGGGCATTCCGAGCACGAAGAGGTGGTGGGCACCGTCGGCGAGGCGCCCGACCGCTTCCACATCGTCGCGGACGTCGACGATGTCGCGGCACTCAATCTCGACGACGACCAGCCTGTCGCGTACCTGACCCAGACGACCCTGTCGACGGACGAGGCGGCGGTCGTGATCGACGCGCTGCGAGCCCGCTTCCACCGCCTCGCCGCCCCGCCGTCCGATGACATCTGCTATGCGACGCAGAACCGCCAGGACGCGGTTCGCGCGATCGCCCGTCGCTGCGATCTCATGCTGGTCGTCGGCTCGGAGAACTCGTCCAACACCGCGAGGCTCGTCGAGCTCGCTCACAAGGAGGGCTGCGTGGCAGAACTGATCGAAGACGCCTCCCACATCGAGCTCGGATGGCTCGCGCGCTCCCGCACCATCGGGCTCACCGCCGGCGCCTCCGCCCCGGAGTCGCTCGTCCAGGGCGTCATGGAGGCGCTGGGGTCCCTCGGGCCCGTCAAGGTCGACGAGCATGCCGTCACCCAGGAGTCCGTGCACTTCGGGCTCCCGCTCAAGGTGCGCTGATGCCGGTCCCACTACGTCAGAACATGCGCATCGGCATGCACCTGCTTCGCCATCGCCTGAAGAAGACCAAGTACTACCCCTTCATCGTCGAGATCGAGCCACTCTTCGCGTGCAATCTGTCGTGCCCGGGTTGCGGGAAGATCCAGCACCCCACGTCGGTGCTCCGCCAGCGACTCTCTGTCGAGGACGTCCTCGGCGCCGTCGAGGAGAGCGGGACCCCGATGGTGTCGATCGCGGGTGGCGAGCCGCTCTTGCACCCCGACATCGAGCGCATGGTCGCCGAACTCGTCCGACGAAAGATCTACGTCTACCTCTGCACGAACGGGGTGCTGCTCCGCCGGCGGCTCGAGCGCTTCACGCCCTCTCGGTACTTCTCCTTCGTGCTGCACGTCGACGGCCTCGAGCAGCGCCACGACCTGGCGGTCAACCGAGAGGGGGTGTTCCAAGAGGTCGTCGCTGCCATCCGCGAGGCCAAGGCCGCGGGCTTCCGCGTCACGACGAACTCGACGTTCTTCAACACCGACGAGCCGAAGACCGTGCGCGACGTCCTCGACTTCCTGAACGACGACCTCGGCGTCGACGCGATGATGATCTCGCCCGCCTACGCCTACGAGAAGGCACCGGACCAGGAGCACTTCTTGGGGACCGACCAGACCCGCAGGCTGTTCAAAGAGGCGTTCGCCGACAACAGGCGCAAGCGCTGGCGGCTCAACCACTCCCCTCTGTTCTTGGACTTCCTCGAGGGCAAGGTGGACTTCCAGTGCACGGCATGGGGGATTCCGAGCTACTCGGTCTTCGGATGGCAGCGGCCCTGCTACCTCATGTCCGACGGGTACGCATCGAGCTATCACGAGCTCGTGGAGACCACCGACTGGTCCGCCTACGGGCGTGGCCGCGACCCGCGCTGCGCGAACTGCATGGCGCATTGCGGCTATGAGCCGTCCGCGGTGATCGCAAGCATGGGCTCGCTGCGCGAGTCGCTGCGCGCGCTAAGGAGCACGAGGTGATCGACGTCGAGATGCCGGGGTTTGGTGTGCTCGACGCGATCAGCGCGCCCGAGCAGCTTCGAGCGCTCTCGACAGCCGAACTCCAGGTCCTCGCGAAGGAGCTGCGTGAGTTCCTCGTGTCGAGCGTCGCTGTGACGGGCGGGCACCTCGGCTCCAACCTCGGCGCGGTCGAACTCACGATCGCGCTGCACCGGGTGCTGTCCTCCCCCGAGGACGTCATCGTGTGGGACACGGGCCACCAGGCCTACGTGCACAAGCTGCTCACCGGCAGGGCCCCGAAGTTCGCCACGCTGCGCCAGCCCGGCGGGCTGTCGGGGTACCCGAGCCGCGCCGAGTCCTGCCACGACCTGGTCGAGAACAGCCACGCCTCGACGGCGCTCTCCTACGCCTTCGGACTGGCGGCCGCCCGCCGACTCTCCAGGGACCCCCGCCGAGTCGTCGCCGTTGTCGGCGACGGCTCCCTCACCGGAGGGGTCGCCCTCGAGGCGCTCAACAACATCGGAGCGTCGGGGGCGCGCGTCATGATCGTGCTCAACGACAACGGGCGCTCCTACGCGCCGACGATCTCGGCGCTGTCGGCGAGCGCCACGGCGCCTCGGTCCTTCTTCGAGTCGCTCGGGATCGAATTCGTGGGCCCCGTCGACGGCCATGACGTGACGGCCCTGGACGAGGCGCTCGGCGCGGCCGCGGCGAGCCCTGGGCCAGTCGTGGTCCACGTCCGAACGGTGAAGGGGTGCGGCTACGCGCCTGCGGAGCGAGACGACGACAAGTGCCTCCATGACGTCGCGCCGTTCGACCCCCTCACGGGCAGGGCCTGGCCCGCGACCGCGCGGCGGAGCCACACCGAGGCCTTCGGCACCGCCCTCTTGGAAGAGGCCGCGGCATGCCCCGAGCTCGTCGCGATCACCGCGGCGATGGGCGGGCCGACGGGGCTCAATGCCTTCCGAGATCGGTACCCCGACCGGTTCTTCGACGTGGGCATCGCCGAGCAGCACGCCGTCAACGCCGCCGCGGGCATGGCGATGGGCGGGCTCCGGCCGGTCGTCGCGATCTACTCCACGTTCCTCAACCGAGCTTGGGACCAGCTCTACTACGACGTCGGGCTCCATCGGCTCCCCGTCGTCTTCTGCCTCGATCGGGCGGGCATCACGGGCGACGACGGTCCGAGCCACCATGGCGTGCTTGACATGATGCTGCTCTCGAAGGTGCCCGGGATGACGGTGCTCGCCCCGTCGTCCTACGAAGAGGTGGGTGTCATGCTGCGAGACGCGCTCCGGATCCTCGACGGGCCCGTCGCAATCAGGTGGCCGAAGTCAGAAGCTCGATCGGTCCCTGTCGTCGGCGCAGGCGTCCGCGCGAGGCTGGTTCGAGGCGGCCGAGAGATCTGTTTCCTCGGCGTGGGCAAGCTTGTCGCCGCCTGCGAGGAGGCCGCAGCCGTGCTCACTGATCACGGGATCGACGCGACGGTCTGGGACGCGCGCTGCGTCGCACCCATCGACGGACGGATGCTCGATGATGCGGCGCGGCATCACGTGATCGTGACGGCCGAGGACGCCGTCATCGACGGGGGGTTCGGTGCCCGGGTTGTCGCCGCACTGTCCGAGCGCGGTGACCCCGCGAGTCCCCGGGTGGTCACCGCAGGCGTGCCGTCGACCTACCTCCCACACGGGAAGGCATCGGGCATCCTCGCCGATCTCGGGCTTGACGGGGGCGGCCTCGCACGATCGGCGCTCGAGTGCCTCCGAGCCGGGTGAGCTACCAGGAACAAGGTGCGAAGGTGGCGCGGCTGACCCGCAGACGCTGCCACTCAGTTCGCTCGTGAGGCCATCCACCCGGGGGCGCGCAGCTCGGTCACGAGCTGTTCGGTTGAGAAGCCCCGCAGGGCGACGGGGACGTTGCGCTTCGAGGCTTGACCTCTGGACGCACCTGCCTCGTTGCTCTAGGTGTCCTCGCACGGACTCAATGGTCGCTGGGATTCCCAAGGGATTCCCAAGCCGACCTTCTCGCGCGTGACTTTCCTAGGCCATTTTGGCGCCCCCGGCAGTGTTCTATCTCAAGACATAGGAATGGGATGGCTCGGGAGATAGGCATAGCCCGTGACGAGGCTCGGGCATGTCCCATGCCCGTCTCGTCATCACAGCTGTCGTCGTCGAGGGAAGGACCCAGACAGAGGTCGCCCGCACCTTCGGGGTCAGCCAGGGCTGGGTGAGCCGCTTCGTCGCGCGCTATCGCGCTGAGGGCGAGACGGCGTTCGAGCCGAGGTCTCGACGACCACCACGGGACTGGCAAGCCACCAGGTCCCCCACCGACGCGGCGTGCCTGATTAGAGCGAGTTGTGGATTCACGGACTTGCCTATGTCCTGAGACATCACAAGGGTAGAGGGGGCGGCGGGCCCTCAGGTTGCGTTTCCGGCGGACAACCCTGCGATCAGTCCCTTGCAGCCGTCATCCTTTGGTGTGAAAGTCCGGTTCATACCGTCATCCTTTGGCGGATGCCGGAGTGGGTTCGGTCGATGGCGTGAGAAGCCTGGAAGGCACTGCACGCGCGGATCTTGGTTGCGCATTCGCAGTTGGCGCCGGCTGCCCGACCAGAGACGCTTCCGTCCCTGACTTGCATACCACGTGCGTCGGGGCGTCAGCCCCCCAGTGTGATCCCGTTTACGTAGAACGTTATTGGCGCAGAAAATATGTCATAGTCCGTCATCCCATGACTCCAGAATTGCCAGCCGAAGTGATAATTCGAATCGCCAAACCATGCCGCCTCGTAGGGGTAGCCGAATCCGGAGAAGTCTCCCGGATATCCCGGCTTGGCTGTATAGCCTGGCAGAGGGTAGTCGTCGTCGAAGACGGTCGTCCACAAGGGAGTATTCAAGTATGTCGAGTACGTGTTAGTGCCAGACTTCCCCTCTTGAAACGCTGCGGCGTTGGCATTAGGCAGCGAGTAGATTCCGTACTGGTACTTCACGCTTTGCTTCGGATATATGCCTAAGCATTGGGCGGCATTTTGGTTGGAGGCTGGGGAGCGGCCAGCAATGTAGTCCGAGAAGCCATCGAACACATAGCGATTATTCTGCTCCTGGGTAGTGGTTGTAGACACCCACCCGCTGTTGCCCTCAATGTCAGCGAAGATGATTGGCGTGTTGGTCACAATGGAAAGGTTGTAACCGTCCACAGATTTGAAATTGCCACCGAGATGACTTACTGCCCGCCCACCTTGTGCCCAGCCCCAACAGTATGGAGACCAGCCGCTGTACTCTTGTTGGTACCACGTTGACTGCGCTCCACCCAACAAGTAGTAGGCCGCGAATCCCAAACCCTGGTGTTCCGCCTTTCTCACCATTGCCCCGGCCATCGGAGCGGCCTGAAAGCAAGCCTCGTAGTATTGAGTATTTCCGGGACACACACCCGGTGATATCCCCTCCTTCGGATTCGTAAAGTCGTGGATGTAGTTGCCAATCTCTCCGATGTAGATCTGAGGCTGGGTGTTTTGCTGAACATTTACAAGGGTTTGTCCATCGGAACCGGAGCAAAAGCCGGTCGAAGAATTACAGTATGAGCCGGAGCTGGCGAAGGCGGTCATAGGATCCGAGACTTGAAAGAGCACAAGGGCTCCAAAGACAAGCGGTATTGACAGACCCAACTGTGTGTTTCGCCGGAAGTTCAATGGACTGGGACCCCCCATGATGCTCGCTAGAAGAAGTAAATTGGCGTTGAAAAGACAGGCGACCAGGTGACGCCGCCATCTGTGGTTGAGTAAATGACACTGGCGAAGGTGCCGTTCGCATCACTGGTGAGACTGGCAGCCAGCCAGCCATCTTGACTATTTGCGAAGGTAATGCTGTAGACGGGGGAAGACGACCACGACATCGCATCGGAAATGGAAGCATTCGGAAGATTAGTACTGGTCAATGACACCGCCGTTTGATTGGCAAGTGTTGGCGGATTGCCACTGTAGGTGTTGAGGCTGATTGCCCCGAATCCCGTCTGGTAGGTCACGTCGGCCAGAGACCCCGTCGACTGTAGGAATTGGGGGCCCTCGGCGGAGTCAGAGGTGGAAGTCACACCATCTGTGATTCCGCTGATCGTGTTCTCGACCACACTCCAGGTGTTGCCCCCGTCTTGCGTCTCAATGTCTTCGAATTGGATACCGCTGGAGTTACCAGTTTGAGGTGAGAAGTCAACGTTGACGTTCGAGCCGTTGCATTCAAGGTACGCCGGGGAATCCACTCCGGATGCAGCACCTTCGAACGTATACGAATTGTGCCAGGTGGCTCCGGAATCGGTGCTCGCTTGGATTGTGCCGTTTAGCTCGGCGGCAAATATTGCAGACGAGCCGAAACAGAGGGATGCGGTGGGCGGAAGGTTGTTGTACTGCGTCCACGAAGCTCCGCCATTGGTGGTGGTCCAGACCTGACCCGATTGATCGATGCCGAACCCGCTCTCCGTCGAACTGAAATCTACCTGGATGAGCGGATTCCCGTTTGCGGCACTGATGGCCGTCCACGTGCTGCCGCCATCAGTGGTCTGATACAGACCCAAAGCCCCCGGGGCCCATCCGACGTTGGCATTTACGAAGTCGAGTCCGAACAAACCATTCGAATCCGAGAGTGCGTTTGTCCAGGTGTGGCCGCCGTCGGTCGTAACGTCGATTGCATCGCCCGGCGTCGATGCTCCTGCACCCGTCTCACCGATGGCATTCACGTCAGGATCTTGGCCGGCAATCCACACTCCATTTGTCGATGACGAAAAGTACAGGCCGGAGTTGGGCGACACATCGGTAGCGATTGACGATCCCCCGCAGCATGGTGGAACAATGATTAGCGGACGCGGCGATGATCCATGAGCGACCTGTGCGTTGACGACGAGCGCGGTGGTCGCCGCGACCAATAGTGCAGCGGTTGCCACCATGAGATTCCTGAGTCGACCTCGAGCCAAGGTGTTCCCTCACTTTCGAGCTGCACTCAGCCTGCCTGCGGATGCTACTTGGCAGATCCACTCAAGTATTCGTACAGCGGTTCGTACTTCGTCGTTCGAGATGCTTCGCTCGTGGGCATCGTTCTACACCGTACTAAACCGCGCCGATTCTTAGACTGGCGACGGGGAGGGTGAAACGTGGCAGAGATTCTGGGGGTCGTCGTTGCGGTCGTCGCGGTGCTCAGCTTCGTGGTGACGGCATTCGACCCACTGAGCGCCACACGGGTCGCGAAGGTGGAGGACATTAGGAGTCGTGTCAGGGGATTCCGCCAGCTCTGCGGCGACCTAGAAGCCCGGGGCTGGGCGAACAAGTCCTTCTTTCAGCAGGACCCTCACAAGACGACATGGGATGACCTTCACGATGGCGCGGCTCACGCTCCGACGGCTCGCCTCCGTTCGAATCTCTCCGAGATCGATCGTCTTTGGAGGTCTGCGTGGGCGATGACGCCCACCGACGACATCGGGATCTACTACGCAGGTATGCCTCCGAACCCGGAGGACGTGCATCGACAACGGAGGCGCGAGCGAGCTGCTGATGAGGCGCGTCCTTGCAGCGGTCGCTGTGAGCTTGCTCTGCAGCAATTGGCATATATCGAGCGGGCGCCTCTCTGGCGCCTCGGCCATCCTCGTAACGTTGGAGGCAGGTGGCCCCGGCGCGCGGAACTACGACGACTAGTCGGGTCAGACTGAGTGTCCGCCGGAAACGCAACCTAAGGGCCGGCCCGTCGCCCCCCTCGCTCACTATTCCTGATCGAGGTCAATCTCGAGCGTGGATGGCCACCGAATGACTACTTCCAATCCGTCTTGCTCGGTCTGCCATGTGTGTCCTAGTCCTTGCCAAAGTGCATAGTCCCCCTCGCGGCTCAGAACTACCACGTCGCCGTTCTCAAAGTGGATCCGCTGCTTCCCACTGATCAAGAGACATAGCGTCGTCCGCACATCCCCATGGATACTGCGCCCCCGGTTGTCGCCACGCTCGATGGCGCGAAACTTCACCTCGACCACCTGGGAGTGTCGCAAGGATGTTGCAGGAGCGACAAAGTGACCAAGCAGCCATCCTCTGTAATCCGATCCATCTTGATGAGCGTTCCCTGTCAGGACAGGCATGGTCACGGTGTAACACAAGCGCTCGAATCTTGGGCGGGATCGCGCGTGCTTCAGTGTGTCCGCCGAAAGCGCAACCCGAGGGCCCGCCGCCCCCTCTACCCCCTGAGACATCACAATGCGCCCCCGGCAGGATTCGAACCTGCGACGCACGGTTTAGGAATCGAATTGAGGCTGTCTTTCCGGTGAGTCGCAGTAGCGTCTGCCCTGTTCAGAGGCTATTTCCAATCCGCGCCGTATCAGCCTTTCTGGTCAGAATCCTACATTTGATTCCCAAAGGGATTCCCAAGATTCCCAAGATTCGCAGGTCAGTCCCCTGTTCCGTCGTGCCGCCAGGGCCCTCATGATCTGCCGCGATTGGAGCGTCACTGGGGATGATGACCACTCCCGCCGAGTCAGGCCACGGCGACATGATTGCAGAATCAGGGGCTGGTGTTCCCTGCGTCGGTCGAAGTACTCCAGATTGTCGGCCCCAACGACGAGTCATCGATGTTGCCGTCTTTGGGCGCCAAGAAAGTCCCCTCTGGATACGCCAGATCGCTTCCTCGTCATCGAATGTGGAGATTCACCCCGAGCAGCACAAGCGGCCATAGTCCAACGGCGAGCGCTGCCGAGATCCCTGCCTTAAAGGTGGAGACGTGCACGAAGTACTTATGGGAGTTCGCAACGATGACTCCTACGATGAGGTACACGATTGACAGAATCGAACCGATCAACCCTCGACCCATTTGACCCTCCTATACTTGAGACTTCGTTTCCGATGCAGGACGCTGCGGGCTTGGGTGACCCGGGCACAACCACGTCATCGCAAGAGGTGCCTGGCGCCAAGATCGGTAATAGCGATTGCGCGGTGGCAGACGCTCGCTCGGTCAACGATCTTCCTAGTGCAAGAGACCATCGAGCAAACGAAACTGGCTGTCGCATTGACCGGTCCCTGATCGACGGTCCGAGAGCCGCACCCTGCATCCTGTCTTGCTGGCTCAGCTGAGATGCGATCTCTGGGCTCATGCTCAAGGCCTCGTCATCACAAACTGGCTGAACGACCGCGCGCCGATTCATAGCGAGACACCGCCTGTAGCAAACAGGGTAATGGCGGCTGCTGCCATGATCACCGCGGTGAGCCATCCGAGAGTGCTCGCAGTGCGGCCGTTCACGTACTTGCCCATGAGTCTTCGGCTCCCGGACACTCTCATGACGACCACCAGGAAGGGAGCAGCTGCAATGCCGTTGATCACCGCCACGAAGACCAACAACTTGATCGGGTTGACGTTCAAGAGGCTAAGTACGGTGCCGCCGACGGTGCCCACAGCCACAAGCCCGTAGAAGACAGGAGCTTTCCGGACCGACCTCGAGAACCCCCAGTCCTTTCCGAGCAGTCCGGCCAAGCCCACAGACCCGGACCCAGCAAGAACGGGAACCGCTAGCAGCCCGCTCCCGATGAACCCGAGAGCGAAGATTGCACTGGCGAAGTGCCCCGCGAATGGCCTGAGCGCCGTCGCTGCCTGGGCTGCACTCTGAATGTTGGTGACACCGTGCGCGTGCAGCGTCTGAGCCGTCGCAAGGATGATCGCGAACATGACGATGTTTGAGAACGCCATGCCCGTAAACACATCCAATCGACTCGTCCGCTGCTTACGTCTTGCATGGGCGCGACTCTGTTGCTTGAGCGGTGTGACTTTCGAACCACCTTCCGGATCGTCGCGCATCTCTTCCAGCCGGTGCGCGCTCTGCCAGAAGAAGAGATACGGAGAGATCGTCGTGCCCATGATTGCAACGAGGAAGACGATGTAGGTCTTGTCCAAGTGGAAGTGAGGAACGAGAGTGCTGCTGAGAACCTCGCCCCACTGATGCGTGACGAGGATTGCGACGACAACGTACGCCAAGAGCGATGCACACAACACTTTGAAGATCTGCGCGATCCGGGCAAACGAGCCGAGGACCAGGAGGGTCGTGATCATGCCGCCTGCAAGGAGCGCCCAGAGCCACGTTGGCCCGGCGTCGAGAAGGTGCATACCCGAGCCAATGGCGACCAAGTCGGCGGCGATGTTGAGGGAGTTGGCCACAATGAGGACACCAAGGAGCAGGCCGAGGATTGATCGTCCCGCCCGGCTGAAGCGCTTGACGGCGAGCTCCCCGAGGCCGGTGCCCGTTGCCAGTGCCGTTCGGTCACAGATCTCTTGGACGGCTGCCATCAACGGGAACGTGAGCAGTGCGGACCACAGGAATGTCAAGCCGAACTGGGCGCCAGCCTGGGCGTAAGTGGCAATCCCAGACGGATCGTCGTCGGATGCCCCCGTGACAAGTCCGGGTCCAAGCGCCCGCAGGTACACGCGCCAGATCGGCCCCTTGCGCTCACTACCGGTGAGATCAACTTCCGAACGGCGAACTGGCGACGTGGCGGACTTGGTCTTCGAGGACTGTGGGCTCATGCGAGCCCTAGGCTCGGACTTCCAACGGTGCGACCGACAGACCGGACTCAACCTCGCCAACACCCTGGGACACATTGCTCAATCTCAGCTGGGTCGAGTCGTGAGGCACGGGCATGCGGAGGTGCATCCCCCACGGAACAAGCGACGTACGATCCTGCGACCACGCGTCCAGCAGGTGGCGAGCAAAGCGCTCTTCGAGCATGAGTACCGACGCCGCACCGAAGAGGAGATCGCCCGCGAGATCGGGCTCGGCCTCCATCAATCCGGGAACCATGCGATCTCTGGCGATCGCGCTGTGGCGGACGTCGGCGTCGACGTGAACGTCGTAGAAGCGTCGTCCCACCGCTCCAATGCCCAATCGGCGAAGGGCATTGCTGTATCGCGCCATCGGCTCCACGGACGTCATCTCGAAGACGGCAAGATGTCCGACCAACGCTGCACGCCAGCGGCGATGCAGTCCAAAGAGCGACACTAGGTTGACGGTCGCGAGCGTCACTCCTGGAAGGTGATCGACGTACGCGCCATAGGTGCGATCGAGTCCGAGCGCAGACATCGTCGTCCCGAAGAGCTCCGAGTGCATCTGTGTGGCATCACCCGAGCCGTACTCGTCGTATTGAATCTCGACCATCGCAGCTTTGGCCGCGCCCACGAGTCTGGGGATGCCAAACGTGTGGGGATCGGCCTCCTTGAGTTGATAGGCGGAGCGATGGACGCAGAACTCTCTGAGCTCATCTAAGGTCCCGGACCGGTCGAGATAACTCGAGAGAGACGGTCCGGAGCTCCGTTTGATGAGCTCCGCGAGGTCACGGCCAACGTCGCCAGGCGGTACGGGGTTCAGCTCACCGACATCGTCTCGCAAGCGGCGTATGAAGCGGCGCTCCAACGCGGCGCGGAGGCCGAGAAGGCCGGGATCCCATTCCCAGCCGGGATCAGCGATCGAGCCGTAGTGCAACTCGTAGCAGAGATAGAGGGCCATCTGGAAGTCGTCATCGCGCAATTCGTCGCACGTCGGGATAGTTGGACGAGTGAAGAGGGATCCTGGCTCCCTTTTGAATGCCGAGATCACGAAGGAGCTGAGTGGACCCCGAGGAGTAGGTGTGGGAAGAGGTGGAGGCCGACTCTCAGAAGCGAGATCGTCCCATGTCACGCCCATCCGGAAGGGCGAAGCCACGGGAAATGTGGGAGTGCGCAAGTCCGCTGACCAATGTGGGCCGACGGCGGTGGGCTGACTCACCATTGCGCCCCATGGGTTCGCGACGTCGCATCACACCACGACATGCCTGCAATCCTCACCTTCTCGTTCGCATTCCCTGTCACAGCTTCTGCCGTTCGCGTACATCTTGGTTGCACGCGCCGAAAGGGATCGTGTTTGGGGGAACCACGATCCCTATCGACGAATCGCCCGCCGTGGGAGCGGGCTGAGGTGCGCCCTACTTCCGAAGGGCGTCCTTTACCTTCTCGCCGGACTGCTTGACGTTGCCCTTCATTTGGTCCTTCTTGCCGTCGTGCTTGAGCTTGGTGTTCCCCGTCATCTTCCCAGCAGCTTCCTTGACCTTTCCCTTTGTGACCTGAGCTGTGTTCTTCACTTTGTCCTTCGTGGCCATGGTGATCCCTCGATTCGTGGGTTGGAAGAGGCTGTGCCTCTATGGAGTTGTTGCTGCCCTACCTGCGTCTACTGAACTTCCTGGTGCACCTCAGAGGATCGACCCTGGGTATCCACTACCTGACGATCCAAGGTGTGATGACCGGCCGCGACCGGACGGCGCGACACGCCGAAGATGATCGCCGACGCGATGAAGCCGACTGCACCGACGACCATGAGGATGACGCCGACCGTGGAGAAGCGGAAACCATGGCCCTGATACGTCACCGCCCAGTACATGATGGCGCCCGCGGTGAAGGCGATGGCACTCAGGACCATTCCAGGTAGACCCATGATCAGCACCTCGTTCTCGTTCCCCTGACCAGTTGTCAGGTGAGAAGGATGCTGGGTCTAGCCCCGATCGTGCAATAGGCACCCAAGGAGCGCCGATGTCGCCATTCGGCGTCGTCGAGAGCCGTCACGGTGGTCCCATGACTGGCAACGGGGGTGGTCCCATGTCGCTGGCAAGGGATC
>Ga0182024_10001311_pt1 | contig 64404 bp, 62 predicted proteins | sample P32metaG_FD_120480 | JGI IMG/M metagenome (GOLD analysis project Ga0182024, IMG submission 120480) | Permafrost microbial communities from Stordalen Mire, Sweden - P3-2 metaG (Illumina Assembly) | ecosystem: Environmental > Terrestrial > Soil > Wetlands > Permafrost | place: Sweden: Stordalen... | reverse complement strand
CTGACCCCAGCGGTGCCGTAATTATGCCAACATCCTGATCCGCCGTTCGCAATGGCTCCCCTCTCAAACTCACATCACTTCCGGACCGGACTTCGCATAATCCGGACCTTGAGATAACGATAAGGAGTAGGTTGTCCCCCCCTTAAGCGAAACGACGGCTCGTTTCGCAAGTGATGGCCGGAATCGGCCTCGAATTGAGGGAGCGCGCAACCCGCGCACCGTAAGCAAGATTGACGCCGCCATCGGTGCCCTAAACGCTGCCAATTATCGACCGTGGACACTCCTGATGAGGCTTACAACGGGCGTGCCAAACAGCTCGCCAATCGCGGCTCAGACCGCCTCGCGTCGTTCATTCTTAAGCTAGCCCAAGACGTTGACGGCGTTGATGAGCGGGTCGAAGGCTTTCTCGCATCGGACAACAGCCAGAAGGCAGCCCAATTGGCAAAACGCCATCTGACTGCCTTCCGCCGTTCTCGCAAATTTTATGACTACCGCCGGGCGCACGAGCTTACCGGCCATTTGGATCAAATTCTGGACCTGGTTGAGACCGCAGTCCTTCCCGCGGATTCCTCCGCCGCCTTTCATCTGATCGTCAAATTCTTAGAATGCGACGGGCACGCAATCGAAAGCGCCGACGATTCCGACGGAACTGTTGGCGGAGTCTTCCAGCGCGCCTGTGGCCTGTTCGCGCTGACGGCAAAGAATCTTCCGTCAATGTACGTATTGCCGGTACTTCAGCGTCTTTTGGCTGCGAATGACTACGGCACTCGGGACCACCTTCTTGACGGGGTCGGCGAGTTTCTCGACCGGCCACATCTCGATGCGTTCATGGCCGAAACCCGGGCTGCGATAGCGGCCGGCGGCGAATCCGCGCGGCGATCACGCTGCCATCTTCAATCGATCGGCGAATCGATTCAAGATCCTACCCTTTTTGAGGAAGCAACCTATGCCGGCCGTGAGGGCAAACTCCCTCCCAATGTCGCCGTGGATGTCGCCCGGCACTTCCTGGAAGCCGGGCGTCCACGCGAAGCTTTGGAGAAGCTTCCACCCAGCGCCGAGGGGCTGCGCGGTTTCATTTCCGAATACCTGGAGCTTCGAGTACGAATCTTGCAGGCATTGGGCGATGCTGACGCCCTACGACCAGCGCTCTGGGCTCGGTTCGCCCACGAGCCATCGCGCGAAACGCTGCGCGAACTTCTCGCCGGCGAGGCGCCGGTCAATCGAGCGTCGAAGCGCGATGCGGCGTTCGACCATGTTCGGGTCCGGCTTCCGCCCCAAGGACAGGCAGAGTTCTTTGCCGAAGTCGGCGAACTGAGCGCCGCCGCGGCGATCATCGTGGGCGCGCCGGGCAAACTCAACGGCGACCATTACGATGGCTTGGTCCCGCTGGCCGAACAATTGGAGACAGGGCACCCACTCGCCGCTTCCCTCGTCTACCGCGCGCTGCTCGACTCAATCCTTCGCAGAGGCGCGCCGAAAAGTTATCACTACGGCGGTCGCTATTGGCGCATCATCCACGAGCTCTCCGGACGAATCGACGACTGGAAGGGCCTGGATCCCCATTTGGCCTACCGCGAGCGGATCGGCAAGGAGCACGAGCGCAAGACGGCTTTCTGGAGGGCGGTTAAGCTGGAACAGTGGTCTACTGCCAAGAAATAGGACAGCGCAGCCCCTTTACGAAGGCCCTATTCCGATTCGCGGTTTTGCGCGATACTGCCCGCATGAGCACTCCTGAATCCGCCAGTTTCGCCCAATCCGCCGATGTCGTAGCGTCACCGGCGATCGCCCCCGAAGCGTTGACCTACTCTGTTGCCGAGGCTGCGTTGGCCCTCGGCGTTTCGGCGCCCACCATCTACCGATTGATCACTCGCCGCATTCTCCGACCGTTGGATTGCCTGCGGCATAAGCGAATTCCCAAGCGCCAAGTGCAGGCATTGGTCAATGGATTTAGCCTCGGAAATTGATCGAGCATATGCACAACTCCGTGCAGCTGTGGAAATAACATGAAAGGTGCTTCATTCTTGACCATTCGCTATTCGCGAATAGCGTATTTCAATGGTTACCAAACCACAGGATGTCGTGGTGGCACTCAAACTTGCGTTAGGCGCAGGTGATATGAGCTATGCCGCAATGGGCAAGGCACTAGGAATGAGTGCCTCGGAAGTCCATGCCGCGGTTCGCCGCTTGATCGAGGCTCGCCTAGTTGATTCTGAGACCAAAAAAGTACGTCTCACGGCTCTCCGAAATTTTCTAGTCCACGGCGTACCCTACGCATTTCCAACCGATCCTCAGGAAGTCACTCGCGGGATGCCAACCGCTTGGGCGGCACCAGCCATGTCCGGGAAACTAAGCTCGACTGACCAATTGCCTCCGGTCTGGCCCGATCCAGAAGGCAAGGTGCAGGGCGCTTCCGTGCACCCACTATACGCCAGCGTTCCAGGTGCAGCGCGGCGGGACCCGGAACTTTACCACTTACTCGCGTTGGTCGATGCCCTCCGCATGGGTCGAGCACGCGAACGCGCGTTTGCCGAAAAGGAAATTGGCGAAAAACTGAATAGCCGTGCCGCCGCCTAATCTCGGAGCGCTCCGTGCTGTCGCCGATCGCCTCGACCAAGTGGGGCTCAACTATGCTTTCATTGGCGGATCTATCGTCAACCTGCTCCTGGACGATCCCGGCCTGTCCCCCGCTCGCCCGACCGATGACTTTGACGTCATCCTCGGCGTTGTGACGACAGAACGATATTCCGAGGTAGAGGCACGGATCCGCCGCCTCGGGTTTGAGCACGACACGCGAGAAAATGCACCGCTTTGTCGGTGGGTGCTCGGCAATTTGACTGTCGATATCATGCCTACTGAGGGCGCACAACTTGGCCTTAACACGGCTTGGTTCAAAGAGGCCCTCGCAACGGCCACCGAGCAACAATTCGAAAATATTCGCCTGAAGCTGGTCTCGCCGGTTGGGTTTCTGGCGACCAAATATGTCGCATTTCTGGACCGCGGGGACGACGACTACTACGCCAGCCATGATCTGGAGGATTTCGTCACCGTAATCGACGGGCGCGAAAACATCGCCGCCGAAATTGATCGTGCGCCCGCTGAGCTGCGCGGTTACGTCGTCGAAGCGTTGATTGCCCTAACGAGCACCCGCGAGTTTGATGAGGCCCTCGCGGGCCAGATACCCCCGGATCGAGCCAGCCAACAGCGCCTGCCCAAACTGAGAGAGAAACTGCGCAACATCGCCAGCTTGCGTTAAAGAGCAGAGGAGGCTGGATTTTCATAAGCAGCCAAGATGAAGCCGAAACCAAAATACGACCTGACCGAACGCATCAGGCGAGGCATAGACCTTGGAGTGGCCCGGGCGCTCGAAGAGCATCGCAAAGCCGGCCGAAAGGTTGCGATCTGGCGAAATGGCCGCGTGGTTGAGATTCTTCCGCCGAAACAGCGCCTCAAGAAGCAAGACGCCAAGTTTGATTTCTTCGAAAGGGTCGATCGCGGGATCAAGCTCGGGGTCGCCCAAGCCCTTGCTGCTCACCGCAAGGCAGGCGAAAAGGTTTCGATTTCCCGGAACGGCCGGATCATCGAAATTCTCCCTCCCCTTCCCCGGGAAAAGAAGCGTAGAACAGCGTAGAAAACGTACGAGGGGGAGGGCCGAGGTCAGCGGGCTTTGGGGATTCGCTTTTTAGAGCGAAGAAACCGGAAGGCAGAGGTCCTTAGACCTTCGCGGTTTTTTCTACACCGCTGTTCTACACTTTGCCCGAAAAATGAGCGTTTTTGGGCAAACGTCGGAAAAACCGGATTTTGCGTATCCCGTTATTCGGTACAGTTTAGCGCAAGTGTGATAAAGTGGGTAACATACTGATAATCAGCGTTTTCGATTTTGCAGACCTCGGCCTTACCACTTGGCTACCGCGCCCTCGTTCTTGAGGACAGAACTCAAGGTAATACCTGCCGCTAGAAGTCAACGGCAAGGAGAATTTCCACCGCGACCGAAGAGGGGAATCAGTTCACCGCTTGGTTCTACGCTTCTTGCGGCTGATGGGATCACTTCTCGGCATACACCCAATAAAGGCCGGCGGGGAAAGACAACGTGCGAACCGAATCGTGATTCTGCCCCGGATAGCCCGTGAAGCGGTGCACCAATTTTCCGGTGCCGATCTCGGTAAGAAGCTCTTCGAATTCGGGCACGGCCTTAACTTCATTGTTGTCTCCCGCCGAAAGATCCAGGCGAACGGGTATGTCGAGATTTTTGAGTTTCTCTCGCGCTTCCCTGAATACGAAGCGTTGATCCCAATCCACCACCGGACTGGCGGCAACGATCCGTTGGAATAGTCCGGGACGCTCCGCGAGGGCGTAGAGGGCGAACAAGCCGCCGTAGGAATGGCCGAGAAGCCCGCGGTCGGTCGGGATCGTGCGGTAGGTTTTGTCGACGAATGGAATCACTTCCTCAGCCAAAAACTTCAGGAACATCGGAGCGCCGCCGGAGGTCGGTTCGCGATCCGTGGCCTTGGTGGGCGTGAAATCGCGGGCCCGTAGCGGCATCGGGTCGACGCCCACAGGGTAGCTCAGGTTTACCATGATCACAGGCCGCATCTTCTTCGAGTAGACGTTATTTTCCGCGAGAAACGCCATGAAAGGGAAGTGCCAGCCATCGAGCACGTAGAGTACCGGATAACTCTTCCCGGAGGTCGCATAGTCCTCGGGCAGCCGCACAAGCAAATCGAATTGCTGGCCGATTGCACGAGAAGTGATCGAGCGCTGTTCGGTGAACGGCAGCGCCACCGCAGGCGCGGGTTCGGCTGCGGCGGCACTCAGCGTGACAGCGGCGAGCGCAAGAGGAATGAAGAAGCGCATGATCTATCTATCGAAAGCCAAGCCAGCGCCTGACCCCCGCCTCGACGATGCCGAGCGACTCCGCAGACATAGTACCTAGCAATCTCTCCGCCCGGACAGCTGGGTACGTTGATATGCCTTGAACGAGAAACGCTCCCGGCTTCAGAAATCGCACGGGAACCGCGACTTCGAATTCCGAGCCGCGCAATGCCGTCGTGTGCGGAACGACCGTTACCAACACACGGTCTTGCGGGCCAGGCGGCACGCTCAAGACGAGAACAGGGCGGACCTTTTCCGCAAACCCGCAATCGAACATCCAGACTTCACCGCGACGCAGGACGACGGGAGGCATCAGTTTCCTCTTTGTCGAGCATTGCAAGAATGCCATCTGCGGCTGCGGTGGTCTCGGCATCATCCAAAGGCCCGGAGTCGATCGGCGCAGTCCTGCGCCAGATCTCGTGGGCGATTGCTACCTTATCCTTCTCCGGCAAACGGTCGAAACGGACAAGCAGGTCTTTGGCGGCGGAGCTCATGCGAAGTAGTCTGCGGTAGAAGGTGCCACATCCATCCGCCCATGCAAGCCGAAGGAGAGGCGCAAAATGTTGTCACCCTTGTTGTCACCCGGTGCCAAAATTTGGGCCGTTTCAGGATAACTCAGGATGATCGCAACCCGCCACGAACTCACTGAGCAACCGTCAAATGATGACTCCAGATAGTTTCGTATTCTGAGGCGCGTGGGGATCTCTACCAACGTCTTCGCTTGACGCCTGCCGCAACATCGGCCCGGCCCCCGTCGATGGCCGTTGGAGCAACTACGGCGACTACCTCCAGCTGATGATCGAGTCCGTCCAGATCGAGTGGGAGCGCATTTTGATCGCCAACCGCATTCATCTTCCGTCTTGACACCGCAGTCTCGGCAAAATGAAAGTCCAGCCAGCAATCGCGATGCTTATTCCTGCCGAGCTTTGCCGTGTCGGCGTTCTTGTCCTCCTTGCCGCCGGTCTTGTCGCAATCAGCAGCGCCGCGAGCGCCGAAGCCCCACCGCCGGCCGCTGGCGCCGCGCCGGCCAATTTGTCCCCTTCGGAAAGCCTGAACCCGGATGAGCTATTGCGATCGTACCAGGATATTCGGGAGCAACTGCGCGCCGCGCAACAGGCGAACGCGGACAACCGACTGGAGGCCGAGGCTGCGGCAAGGGCCCAATCCGCCGCGATCGTTGAAGAGATCGATTCGATCAAGGCCACGATGGAGGCCGAGCGCGAACGCGATCAAGCCTCGACCCAAAAGGTGGAAGCGGAACGCGAGCGGGAACAGGCGGAAGCCGAACGCTCGAGTCGCACAATTCTATGGCTGGCGGCGAGCTTCGGGGGATTTGGGCTGCTGGCGATGCTTTTCACCGCGCTCTTCCAATGGCGCGCGCTGAATCGACTGCCGGCGGCCGCTTTTCTTCCTGCCCGGTTGCCGCAAGGTTACGCGGGGTTAGCTGTCGCCGAACGCTATGCTCAGGCCGACCAAACCGTGGAATCGGCGAACCAGGGCCTGTTGGCGACCATCGGTCGCATGGAAGAGCGCATCCTCCAGCTCGAACACACAACCGTGCAATCGGCGCCAACCAAGCCGGGCAGACACCTGAATCAAACGGCATCGGCGTTCAATTCGGATCCGGTTGCCGAACAAAACGCGCGCTTCGCCTATCTGCTTGGCAAAGGCCGCACGTTGCTCAAGGCCAACAGTGTGATGGAAGCCCTGGATTGCTTCGACGAGATTCTCAAGGCCGACCCGAATCACGCCGAGGCCTTGGTCAAGAAGGGAGGGACCATGGAACTGTTGAAACAGAACGACGAGGCGATTCGGTGCTACGACCGGGCGATCCAAGCGGATCGCAAAATGACCCTGGCATACCTTTGCAAGGCGGGGCTATGCAACCGCCTCAATCGCTTCAGCGCAGCGGTGGAATGTTACGAACAGGCTATGCAGGTCGTAGATGGAGGAAATAGCTGAACGGCCTCGCCTTGCGGGCATCCCGGAACCCGCGAAACAGGGCTCTAATTGCTCTGAAACTCCCCGCGAGCAACGGTGAGCCGCTCCTTGGCCACCTCGATCCTGACTCTGGTCAGCTCGCGGTTTTCGTCGCCCATTCTTTCCAAGTTGCGCTCCAATTCTCCTATTCGGCGCTCATACGCGCTGATCCGCTCCTGCAAGGGAAGTTGCAAACGTTCGAGCCTTTGTTCCAATTCGTGCACTTCCCGGGCCGCCATTTCCTGCGCCGCAAGCAGTTCCATCCGATGTCGAAACAACATTTGAAAGAGCTTTTCCCGCATCCAACTCAGAGCTCCCGAGCGGATGGCAGCATGGGCGCGTTCGGCTTTGGCCTCCGCTAGGAAGGCGCGACTGCGCCAGTAAGACTCGCCCGATCCATCAATTGTGAGGCCGGATTGGACCGGTACAAGGGCGGCTGTCGGCCGGGCACGCATGCGCCACAGGATAAGAACGAGCGCCACCGCGATGACGGCCAAGCTAGCGACGAACCATTTGGTCTGAATCTTGATCTGGCCAGCGACTGATTCTTGCTGTTCCAACTTGGTTTGCAGGGCGCCGATCAGGCTCTTTTCCCGCATTTCAGCAATGGCACTGAGCACCTTCCGATCGATCGTCTGACCTTTTCGGACGATGATTTGAGCTGCCTCATAGGTGTCGTTGACCGCCAAGCCCTGCATGCGCGAGTTTCGCAGCAAATCGGTCAGCTCCGTATCAAGGAAGGCGTTGGGCCGGACAAAGGTGGCGGCAAATTTGCCCAGACTTTCTTGTCCGGCGGGAAACGACGTTTCGACCAGGCGGGCGGCGCGCCAGGCGCTTAACATCTTGCCCGCTGTCAGACTCTGGCCGGAGTTTTCGAGCTGCTTCAATGTCGGCCGGTCGGTGGGACTGGTCACCTGAATCAACCTGACGGGTTCATCGGCCGGCAGGGAATTCTTGGCCTGGATGCTCAGGATCGGCTGCGTCATTACCTCACGAATTGGCCCGAGCAGGATCTCCATCGCCGCCGAATCCGGCTGCCCGCGTACCCATACCGGCGCGAAAAACTCGACCGGCAGGCCCTTTCTGCAGTCCGGCGCGACATCGACCAGGGTTCTCGCATAGGTCGGTGAACCCAGGTCGGCTTCCGTCGGCGCCCGTCCGTTTAACGCTCGCTGCAGCCGCTCCATGAATTGCTTTCGCGCATCGGCGACGCTGTCCCGCAATTCGCTTTCAGCGTCCCGGCCGGCCTGGAGTGAGTGGAGGACTATGAAGGGGGCCTGGTGGGCCGCCTTTTGTCTTAAGGCATCGGTCGCCTCCGGATCGATCGCGACCAGCCTCACGGGGGTCGCCACATCCTCGGCGGCGACATCCCCGAGCTTATAGTCGGGAACCGCGGAGAACACCGAGACAGCCGGCAGAATCGCAAACGCCGCGAGCACGGCGATTCGTGGACGCGAGGGGGACCTGGGAACAAAGCATGCGGCGATGAGCAAGATTCTCTTCATCTGTCCTCTTTTAACGCCTCTGGCTTTCGAACGATTATTTCCGGCGAGCCACGATAGAGTGTTATTATCCCTGTCACAATCACCCGCTTCCCCTCGTATTGCTGCAAGTCGCCCACCCTCGCAGCATCCGGGGCTAATACGACTGCCGTAAAGGGCGCATTCGGGAATTTGCCGTCGAAATTCAGGAACTGCGCCCCGCTTTTCGACGACGACACCTGTTCAACGACGCCAATAACGGAGGCATATTCTCCAATGTGCTGTTTCGCCTCAGCCGTCAAATAGACGGGCCCCTGCGCCGCCACGGTCGCAGTGCAGATTGATGCCGCTCCCAGAAAAATATTGCCGTTCTTATCATCGGCGACAGCCGTTATAACATTTGTGCCGAGTGGCCCAACATCTCCTGGGTACAATCCTCTATAATTGTAGAGGGTCGTAATTCCGCCAGTCGGCGAAATCATTAATAGATAAACTTCATACGTTGCACGTGCGCCTGCATAATTGAACGGGCCAACCGCCACATAAGCATTTCCAGAAGAATCAACGGCGAGGCAGGTTACCGGCACAGTTTGCGGCTTATCTGCAGCTAAAGTTGGGTAGGAGCTGAAGCTAAGCCCAGATGCGGCCACTGTTGAGACCATTCCCGCGGGCGTAACCCGCCTCTCCGACGCATTGCCCGTATCCATTATGTAGATGTTATTGGACGCATCGATTCCGATCCCATGTGGGGCGTTGAATCTGGCGGCGCTTCCCAATCCATCTGCGGAGCCGGTTTGCCCGGCAGAGCCGACTAATGTTGTGACGACCCCGGCTGGCGTAATTTCACGGACCGTCGAATTTCCTGTATCTGCGACATAGAGGTTTCCCGCAGCATCAACGGCAACACCAGTCGGCCCGTTGAATCGTGCATCGCCCATAGTCCCGTCGGTGCTGCCGATTAAACCGGCAATTCCTGCCAGGGTTGAAACAACTCCGGTTGGGGTTATTTTCCGAATCGTCGAGTTTCCAGTATCGGCGACGTAGAGATTGCCGGCAGAATCGATGGCGATACCGGTCGGCGAATTAAAAAGTGCGGAGGTGCCAGCTCCATCGAGCCCGCCGCTCTTTCCCGCTGTGCCGGCCAACGTCGTTCTAACGGTTCCATTCTGACTGACTTCGGAAATCGTGTTTCTTCCAGAGTCAGTTACGTACAAGTTCCCCGATGCGCCTGTGACAATCCCTCCAACGGAATCAAATCCCATGGCGAAAGTAGTCGGAGCATTGACAATGACGTAGGAATGCGCGGCGGCGATCGTCAGCGAAAGCGAAGCGGTCGCAGTCCGATTTGCGTTCGTTGCTGAAATTGTCACCGAATACGTGCCGGTTGATGTTGCGACGCCCGAGATCAATCCGGTGGCGGTGTTTACTGTGAAGCCCGGAGGCAAACCTTCAGCCCCGAAACTCACCGGCTCATTGCTCGCTGTAATCATGTATTCAAACGGAAGCCCGACATAGGCGGAAGCGGACGTGGCACTCGTAATTGAAGGGGGTGATAGGACAACCAATTCTGCTTGGTTCGATGTCACCGATCCAAAGGCGTTCCCGACGTAAACGGAATAGACACCTACCTGCGACGCTGCAACGTTTGAGAGCGTCAGCGTCGGATTTGTAGCGCCGCTGATTGCGACGACGCCATTGAAAAGCCACTGATATTCGGTCGCGCCAGTTGCAACCACGGTGAATGTAACGCTTCCCCCTAACACGACCGACTGACTTTGGGGCTGGCTGTTTATGGTCGGGACCGTCTGGGCAAACGCAAACCCACCAAATGCGCCTGACAACGCCCCTGCGCCAAGTAGCGCCAAAACCCGGAATGTCGGCTTCATTTGCATATTCATCTCTTTTCCGCTTACAGCTCGTCTAGTTTAAGACTGTTTGGAGCTAAGCTGAGAAGCGAGCGAATTGGGGCTCAGCCTACGCAGGAGAAGTCGGCGGGGCCGACCTGCCCCTCGTCGCTGGAAGGTCAAAATGCGAATCCCGGATGGTATTTCCACTTGGTTCATGTTGCTTGCGACCATCGGCACTGAAGCGTGCAAACGGATGGAAATGTTGTCACCCTTGTTGTCACCCGACGCAGAAAAATGGGCCGCTTCCAGATCACTCAGGATGATGGCGACTCGCTCATAGCCTGCTGAGTATCTGCGAAATGATGACTATGGATCACTCCGGAAGATTCTGGATAAAAATGCCTTAACGAATTTGCAGTTCCTCTCCGCAGGCGGCCCGCCTTTCGCCACCTTGCTGGAATCCGACGATCATCCGACCTTCCTGCCGAATTGCGATCTTCCGGGGGGGCCGAATCTTTTTTCGTGACGTGCACCGGCGATCTGGGAATGTTTGTCATGCTTTTCCCTTCCCCGTGGGTCCTAAGCGTGGTTTATGGCGCCTCGGAAATGGTCCTTATTCGGATCCGTCGCCCCGGAGTCGATGCCCAGGTCAAGGACCGGTCTTCGTTTCGGGTTCTACTCGCCGTGATCTGGTCGTGCGTCTTCCTCTCGATCATCGCCACGTACGAACTCGGATTCGCCCGGATTCATCACGCCAGCCAATATTATCCGGCTGGCTTCGCCCTTTTTGTCGCCGGCCTGGCTCTCCGCTGGTGGTCCATCATCGTCCTCGGCCGGTTCTTCACAGTAAAGGTTTCAATCGCGTCGGATCACCGGATCGTTGAGAAAGGCCCTTACCGAATCCTCCGTCATCCGAGCTACGCCGGCGGCCTGCTCGCCTTCCTCGGATTGGGTATCTGCATGTCCAACTGGGCGTCGATTGCCCTCCTCGTCATTCCGACCTGGTTCGCCTACCTCTGGCGCATCCGGGTCGAGGAGGAGGCGCTCACCGAAGCCCTCGGCGAGGAATACCGCAGGTACTCTGCCCGGACTTACCGCCTGATACCGTTCGTGCACTGAATCCCGGCGGCCCGTCGCGTCGCTGGGCGCTTGCACCAAGTAAACACCGAATCATCCGTGTCGTTTCGAGCTGGATCTGGATAATCCCGGACAATCGCATTGCGGCATTGGGAGAACACGCCTAGGGTTTAACGAATGAAAACGGCACTAATCGTCTCCAATCCCGAAATCCTCAGCGGGACCCCGGTATTTGCCGGGACACGGGTGCCTGTCAAGAACCTCACCGATTATCTCGAACTCGGGGAGTCGATCGACGAATTTCTTGACGATTTTCATTCGGTATCCCGAGAACAGGTTATCCAGTTTCTGGAGGAGGCCAGGACCAAGCTGACTGCAGGCGCCGTTTGAAATGCGCGTGATTCTCGACGAGTGCCTGCCGCGTAAGCTATCCATATGTGCATAATCGACCGATTACCGATGTTAAAAGCCTTCGACGATCTTCCCGCCTGCGCCGGCTGCGGAAGTTGTTGCCGCCTTGTGGTCGAGCTCCTGCCGGGTGTCGACGATGTGCCGGAGGAGTTGGTCGTCGAGCATGACGGGATGCGCTGCATGGAACAGCGCGGAAACGGCACGTGCATGGCGCTGGATCCCGTCACCCGGCTTTGCTCGATCTACGAGCGCCGGCCGACCGCCTGCCGCGTTTTCGAGCGCGCATCCCCTCCCTGTCGGAAGGCGGTCGCCATGACGGTCAAAGCTCTGGCGGAGAAACGCTGCCCACTCTAATAAAGATCAAATCCGCCGAATTTGAAGTCAGTGCCCCGGACTTGCGCTCGTGCCCGATTGGGCGTTGCCCGAATTCGAGCCGGGCGAGCCGACATCCTCGCCCGCATCGAGAGCAGTCTAGCCGAAGGGATTTAAGTAGCTGCCTTTCGGATCGCCGTACGGCAAGGGGGCTACCGCGCCCTCGTTCTTGAGGACAGAATTCACATTAATACCCTTCGCCCAAAGTCAACGGCGAGGATATTCACGCCCTAGAATTTCTTGTCGTAATCAGCGTGGCAAGAATCGTGTCGGCAAGACGCCGCTGGGCCTTCCAGTACAACCGTATGTATCGGGCCCTTTTTGCGATCAACGCGGAATCACATCACATGTGACAACCGGAAAGAATTAACACCAAAATGCAACTCGCTACGAGCACGGCGATATTTTTCATAATATAAGCGTCAAGTTAAGTTTTGGACATTTTTTACTATCAATAAAAGATGACACCCAAGAAGCAGGATTGATGGCAAGCAATATCATAGCAACCCGAGACATGAAACGGCCGCTTTTGATATATGGTCTGCTGTGGGTGTTATGCGGTTTCGGTATCGCGGCCATACTCCATATTGGCAACCATCTGCCGCAGATCCCACCAGCGACCGGTTCTGGCGCCGCCACCGTCGCGGAACGCCCGTGGCTGATATTGCAGGAAAACCTTGGTAGTTCGCTGGGCCGCCTGCTGCTGCAGCTCATTGTCATCGTGGCAGGCGCCCGGATCGTAGGCTTCCTCTTCCGCAGAGTTGGGCTTCCAGTCGTTGTCGGCGAGATCACAGCAGGCATCCTCCTCGGACCGTCGCTTCTCGGTCGGCTTTGGCCCGGTGGATTCAACTTCATTTTTGCCGCGCAGTCCCTCGATATCCTGCATCTGTGCAGCCAGATTGGAGTGACCGTATTCATGTTTGTCGTAGGCATGGAACTGGAGGTCGGCATCCTGCGGGAAAATGCTCGCACGGCGATCTTGACCAGCCAATTCGGCATCCTCGTGCCGTATCTTTTCGGGATGGCTTCGGCGATTTTCCTGTATTCCCGTTACGCGGGCGCAGGCACGAGTTTTGCCACCTTCGCATTATTCTTGGGAGTCGCCATGAGCGTCACGGCCTTTCCTGTGCTCGTGCGTATCTTGGAGGAGCGTGGCATGGTGAAAACGCCCCTTGTCAGCATTTCCATTGCATGCGCCGCCGTCGGCGACGTGAGCGCCTGGATTATTCTCGCCCTGGTAGTTGCATTCGCCCGCGGGAAAGGAATGGACGCGACACTATTCAACCTCGGACCACTGGCTATTTTTGTCGCGCTCATGCTTGGAGTCGTCCGGCGATGGCTTCCCCGCTGGCTGGGCACGGGCAAACTCGCCGCAAAAGTGCCCACTCGCCGGACGTTCGTAGCGGCGTTGCTATTCATGACCGGTTCGGCCCTGGCGACTCGAATGAGTCACGACTCATCGAGCAGCTTGCGCTTTTCCTTTTGAAACTCCTCGCCGGTCAGAATTCCCTTTTGCCTGAGTTCATCCAGCTTGAGGAGCGCGCCATATCGATCCGCGGGCTTGGCCGCCGCTTCGTCACTTTTGACAAGCGGCGAATCTGGGGACGTCCTGTTTGATTGGCGTTCGATTTGTTCCTGGACTGTCAGCCGGAAGGCGCCGGGCGCGGAGATCTTCGGATAGGGCGCGCGATCTCCACCAGTGCCCTCGATCACCACCGTCCCATAGTTGAAGATACGGCCCCAGAAGCCCTGTTGCACCGTTATGCCCTCGATCTGGCTCAAAAGAATTTCCGAGGACCGCCTCCGAATCAGGCCGAAACGTATCAGGATGCGCTTGTTGGTGACAGCGAATCGGGCGGAAGTCCGCTTGATGAATCCGCCGAAAGCCAGATAGAGGGCGTAAAGACCCAGCATGACAGCGATGATCTCCGCCACCTGCTTGGCGTTCGGTCCCCGCGAACCCAGCCACGCGCCCCCGATGGCCGCCACTGCGGCAATGCAAATGGCCGGTAAATAGACGATCCAGTGAAGATGTGCCTGCTTCACCACGATTTCGTCGCCCATCAATTGCTTTTTGAAATAGCTCATCCTGCCTAATAGACCGCTAAATTTTGAATTAGGAACGCTTTCCGTGAAAAGAAATTGAAAGCCCCCGGCAGTCAGTTCTTTGAAGGCCCGACAATTAGCCGCGCTCCTCGCTTATACGTGAAATAGGAGTACGTCCAACTCAGCAGGACCGACAGCCGGTTGCGGAATCCGACCAGAAACAGCAGGTGAACCCCGAGCCAAGTGAGCCAGGCGGATAACCCGCTGAATTTTATCCGGCCCACCATAGCCACGGCTTTGGAGCGGCCGATGGTCGCCATGGTCCCCTTGTCCCAATAGGCAAAGGCCGGACGGGGCGTGGACGATTTCCCTCCTCCACGGCATTCAGCCTCGATGATGACCGCCGCATGCCGGGCCATCTGCATCGCGGCGGGGGACACCCCGGGTACCGTCACTCCGTTCTTGTCTACGAGCGCCGCGATGTCACCGACCGCGAAAACTTCCGGATGACCGGACAAACTGAGATCGGGCAACACCTTGAGCCTCCCGGCCCGGTCGATTTCCGCTCCCAGTTTTCGGGTCAAGGGGTTTGCCGCCACCCCAGCCGCCCAAATGATATTGCCCGCGGCAAGCGTTCCATCAGCCAATTCTATCTCTCCCGCGCGAATAGCCGTCACTTTGGTGCCGGTCTTCACCTCGACACCCAGTTTCTCGAGTTGCCGTTGAGCGCTGGCCGAAAGGTCCTCCGGGAGATGGCTCAGCACCCTCGGGGCTGCTTCTATCAGAATAATCCGAGCCTGACGGGAGTCGATGTGCTCAAAATCCTTGGAAAGCACGCTGCGCGTCAATTCGGCGAACGCGCCGGCTAATTCGACGCCGGTCGGCCCGCCGCCGACCACAACGACCGTCATAAGCCGTTTTCGGCTATCGGGGTCGGTTTCGATCTCGGCCTGTTCAAAGGCGAGCAGGACCTCCCTGCGGATGGCCAAGGCGTCCTCGAGCGACTTGAGCCCGCGCGCAAACGGCTCCCATTCGTTGTGTCCGAAATAACTGGTGACCCCGCCCAGTGCGATCACGAGGTAATCGTACTCAAGCACGGAATTCTCGAGCACGACTTTTTTCGCAGCCAAGTCGAAATCAATCACGCGTTCCATCCGCACTTCCAAATTCGGTTTTCCAGACAAGATGGAACGGATCGGCTGAGCGATATCCGGCGCCGAAAGGCCCGCGGTCGCCACCTGGTATAGCAGGGGCTGGAAAAGATGGTGATTTTGCCGGTCGACTACGGTGATGCGCGCCGCAGTCGAGGGAAACCGCTGACAAAATGTGAGGCCGCCAAAACCGGCGCCCAGGACGACAATATGCGGCAAACGGGTCGGTGGCGCTGCAACCATTCCGCAAAGCAAAGGCAACGAATCGGAAACTTCCCAGTCAAAACGGGCGAACTTGCCGCCGCTGATAATTAGCGTAGGATGTTGGCATGCGGTATCTGGTGAAAGCACGGGTAAAGCCGGGGCAGGAAGGCGCGTTGCTTGAGGCCGTCGGGAACGGCTCCCTCGGCCGCGGGTCGATTGCGGGAGACGAGTACCTGGCGGACATGCAGGCGGCGCGAATTGGGGAAGGCGGAGTCGTGCGCTGGGTCGAGGTCTGTTTTTGCGCAGAGCCGTTGAACGAGGAGCGGCCCTATTGGGAAAAATATTTCGAGCTGCTGGCGGTGACCGACGCCCATTCGAGGCGCGACTGCCGGCACGAAAATGGATCCGAGCCGTGGGCCTGTTGCGATTGCGATTGCACGCGCAAACTCGAAGAAAGGCTCGGAACCCAAGGTCTGCCGCTCCTCCATTCACTGGGCAACGGATCCACCGCGTAAGCCGGAGAGGAAGGGGCGGAGCGCCGATCGCGGCGCGCTTGACTCGAAACATAGCGGCGATTCCAGCGCTTGCGCTCCAACTCGGACCCTCTCATGAATCTCCATCCGGATGGCCCTGCCCGCTGAAAGACCCCGGTTGCTCATATTTGTCGTGGCCTACTACGCGGAGGCCACCATCCTGGAAGTGCTGCGCCGGATACCCGATTTCGAGGGGTACGAGGCCCATGTCCTCCTGATCGACGACGGCTCGAAGGACAAAACTTTCGATCTTTCCGACCGGCTCCGGCAGTCCGGAGGATACAAGTGCCCGCTGACCGTGCTAGCCAATCCCGCGAACCAGGGTTACGGAGGCAACCAGAAACTCGGCTATCATTTCGCGATCGAAAATGGATTTGACCTCGTGGCGCTGCTTCACGGGGACGCCCAGTACGCCCCCGAGGTGCTGCCCCTGCTTCTGGAGCCGATTGCTCGCGGAAAGGCCGACGTGGTCCTCGGATCTCGGATGCTCGTTCCGATGAACGCGCTGCGCGGGGGGATGCCTATTTATAAATTCATCGGAAACCGGATCCTCACCTGGTATGAAAACCGCCTTCTCGGAACCCGCCTGAGCGAATTTCACACCGGATACAGGGTCTATACGACCGCCGCGCTGAGGCGCATACCGTTTGAGTTTAATTCGAATGTGTTCCACTTCGACACGGAAATCTTAATCCAGCTCCTCCGGGCGCGATGCCGGATCGCTGAGGTGGCCATACCCACCCACTACGGCGGCGAAGTGTGCCACGTAAACGGGATGCGATACGCAAAAGACGTCGTCGTCGCCGCAACGACGGCGATGCTGCAAGACTACCGCCTCGTATATCGCCGCAATTTTGACGTCGCATCCGACGCAGATCTTGCCGGGCGATACCGGTCTAAACTCGATTTTATGAGCACCCATTCGGAAGCATTGAAAGAGGTGCCGCCGGGATCCGTCGTCATGGATATCGGCTGCGGACCGGGGGTTCTGGCGGCCGCGATGAAGGCGAAAGGCTGCCGCGTCATCGGCATCGACAACCACCCGGAGGCGGCCATTTCGACCTTCGACGAGTACCACTCGGCCGATCTCGATGGGGAGGAGTTTCCCAGGGGAATCAGCGATGTGAACGTCGTATTGGTGCTCGATGTGATCGAGCATCTCCGATCACCCGAGAAATTCTGCGAGAAATTGAGGTCTCTGGCACAGGAGAATCTGGGTGTCAAAATCGTCCTTTCGACAGGCAACGTCGGTTTCTGCGTGACGCGCTTCATGCTATTCCTGGGACAATTCAACTATAACACGAGCGGGATCCTCGACCGGACGCATACTCGCCTGTTCACATTCTCGTCATTCCGTCGCCTGCTCGGCGAATCTGGATTCACGGTCGAGCGGATCAGGGGAATCCCGGCTCCGCTTCCGCTTGTAATGAAGCCCGGCTTCCTAAGGAACGCGCTCATGCGCATCCAGGCCGTCATGATAGGAATCTCGCGGGGACTCTTCGCGTATCAGATCTTCCTGGTCGCGCGGCCGCTGCCCACGATTGATACCCTCTTTCGCCAAGCGGAGCGGCATTCGTCGGATAGGTCCTCACGGGCAATCCATTGACCGGACGATCGGCGGCCTCCGCGCTCGAACCCGTTGAGCCGCGACTCCGGTTTGAAAATGCCGATTGCCAATCCTGGGGCGTTTTTCGACCATGAACGGCATGGCCAAGACGCTGCTTGTGACTGGCTCATCGGGGCTTATCGGCTCCGAAGTCTGCGCCTATTTCGCGCGGGAGCTTGGATACAAGGTTCACGGTATCGACAATAACCAGCGGGCCGTCTTTTTCGGCGCCCAGGGCGACACACGCTGGAATCAGGAGCGGTTGCAGCGCGAGCTGCCCGGATTCGTGCATCATGAGCTGGACATCCGCAACCGGGCCGGCGTCCTGGCCAAGGTCGCCGAGCTGAAGCCCGATGCGATTGTCCATACGGCGGCGCAGCCGAGCCACGACCGGGCGGCTGCGATTCCGTTCGACGATTTCGACACGAATGCGGTCGGAACCCTGAATCTTCTCGAAGCCGCGCGGCGCTCGTGCCCGGATTCGCCTTTCGTGCACATGAGCACGAACAAAGTCTACGGGGACGCGCCGAATCAGATAGCGCTTCGGGAATTGCCCACCCGATGGGACTACGCCGATCCCGCCTTCGAGCACGGGATTCCCGAGACATTCACGATCGACCAGTCGAAACATTCGCTTTTCGGGGCATCCAAGGTCGCTTCGGACGTCATGGTGCAGGAATACGGGCGGTACTTCAATATGCCTTCCTGCTGCCTACGCGGCGGATGCCTCACCGGTCCGAACCACTCGGGGGTCGAGCTTCACGGATTCCTGAGCTACCTTGTAAAATGCAACCTCGAAGGGAGGGAATACCGTGTTTATGGGTACAAGGGCAAGCAGGTGCGGGACAACATTCACTCGCTCGACGTCGCCCGTTTTATTGCGGCATTCATCGCCGCGCCGCGGGCCGGCGAGGTGTACAACATGGGCGGTGGAAAGGCGAACAGCGCCTCTGTGCTTGAGGCCTTTGCGCTGGCGGAAAAGCTCACGGGGCGCAGGCAGATCCACACCTACGTGGAGCAAAATCGGATCGGCGACCATATCTGCTACTACTCGGACCTGCGCAAGATGCGCGCCCATTACCCGAAGTGGGATATCACTCTCGGCCTCGAGGAAACCGTGCGGCAAATCGTCGACACATGGCGGAAGCGCGGGAGTCAGGCGCCCCTTACCAATTGACGAATTCCCGCCGGGGTCTTAGGTTGGAGCCTAAGATGATCCCAGCCAGGCGCCTAGTCACGCCGTGCCTTGCCGCCTTTTTCGTAGGGGCGGGTGCGTCCGTTTGGGCCGAGCCAGCAGCGCCGGTCAGCTCGCCCTTCCTGCCTCCCGCGGGAGAGGCGGCAAACGGGGCCCAATCGCCTTCGAGCCCATACGAACTCACCGGCATGAGCACGACCAGCCAGGGAACTCAGGTTTGCATATTCGACGCGAAGGCAAAGCACAGCCATTGGATCGCGATTGGAGGCGCATACGATGATATTCGTGTGGTGAGTTACGACCCGGCGAGCGATCATGCGGTTATCGACGTTCGTGGCTCCCGGATGACGCTCGATATGCGCAAGGCGGTCGTATCCCATCAGCCGGCATTCGCGGCCGCCCCGGTCCCCATCGTCACGAATGAGGCCATCATTACTCCCAGAATCGTCGGACAGCCAGTGCAAGCTCCCGTGCAGGCCGAATCCCCGGAGACGGCAAAACAGGAGCGCGATGCGCGCATGCTCGTCAGCGACCTCATGGATATTGGAATGCAGCAGCGGAAGGCGGTCGAGGAGGCGAAGAAAAAGGAGCAGGAGGCTCAAGAGGCCGCTAAGCAGAACTGAGCGGCAACCGGGCGGGCGGGCCAGGCAGGGGCTGGGCAGGGCGAAAAAAGCTTTCCGGGAGGGCATTTTTCCCCGACCGTATCAGGATGCGCATCCTGATTTCGGGTGTATGCGGCTTCGTCGGAACGACGCTTGCGCGCGCCCTCGTGAATGAAGGCGCCCGCGCAGAGCTTCACGGCTTCGACAGTTTCGTCCGGCCCGGGAGCGAGACCAACCGCGTGGAACTGAAGCGGCTGGGGGTCAGACTCTATCATGCCGACCAGCGAGTGCCGAGTGATCTGGACGGACTCCCACCCTGCGATTGGGTCATCGACGCCGCGGCCAATCCAAGCGTTCTTGCCGGAGTCGACGGACGCACCAGCTCGCGCCAAGTGCTGGAGCACAATCTCGGCGGCACCCTCAATCTTCTGGAATACTGCAAGGAACACCGGGCCGGGCTTATCCTGTTGAGCACCAGCCGCGTGTACTCGATCACCCCGCTGGCGGCGCTGCCGCTCGAGGTGGCCGACAACGCATTTCGTCCGACCGATGCATCCGCGCAAAAGGGCAAATCCAAAAAGCCGGAGCCCCTGCCGCAGGGGTTTACTCGGGAGGGGATAGCGGAAAGCTTTTCAACCGAAGCGCCGATTTCCCTTTATGGCGCGACCAAGCTCGCGTGCGAAGCCCTCGCTCTTGAGTACGGCGAGGCATTCGGAACGCCGGTTTTTGTCAACCGCTGCGGCGTGCTCGCCGGCGCGGGCCAATTTGGCCGCGCCGACCAGGGAATTTTCGCGTACTGGCTCAACCGCTGGCTGCGGAAGCAACCGCTCGTCTACCTCGGATTCGGCGGCCGCGGCCACCAAGTGCGCGATTGCCTGCATCCGCGCGACTTGTCGCCGCTGATCCAAAAACAAATGGAGGCTCCGAAGACAGTCGTCTGCGATCGGATCGTCAACCTCTCGGGAGGCATCCCCTCGGCGACGTCGCTTCGCCAGTTGAGCGATTGGTGCGAGAAGCGATGGGGAAAGATTGCCGTCGCGTCCGATCCCAACCCGCGGCCATTTGACCTTCCCTGGGTCGTGCTCGATTCCGCAAAGGCCGCGCGGTTGTGGAACTGGCGGCCCCAGACTCCGGTCGCAGCCATCCTGGAGGAAATCGCCGCCCACGCCGAAGCGCACCCCGACTGGCTTGAAATCTCCAGCCCTCAGTAAGGGTTGCGCCGCCCCAAGCTTTGAGAACGGCCCCTCTGACGCTTCCAGCACTCCAGCTGCTGTCCGTCGTTATTCCAGCCCGGGACGAGGAGGCCTGCCTGCCTTCGACCGTGAGAGATATTCACGAAGAACTGACGCGCGAGGGCATTCCGCACGAAATCGTCGTGGTCGACGATGGGAGCCGGGATTCGACCTGGAGCGTCCTCCAGTCGCTCCAGGCGGCGGTTCCGCCTCTTGTCCCGGTCAAGAACCCCGGGCCGAACGGATTCGGACGCGCCGTCGTCTGCGGATTTGACCATATGCGCGGGGACGCCGCAGTGGTCATGATGGCGGACGCTTCGGACTCGCCCGCCGACGCAGTCCGCTATTGGCGCATTCTAAACGAGGGCTATGAGGCTGTTTTCGGGAGTCGTTTTGTGACCGGCGGGCGGGTCGTCGATTACCCGCGCCTGAAGCTGCTGGTCAACCGGGTTGCCAATCTATTCGTAAGGATGCTATTCAACATCAAGCTCAATGACACGACTAACGCATTCAAGGCGTACCGCCGAAATGTGATAGACGGGTGCCGCCCCTTCATCGCTCCCCACTTCAACCTGACAATCGAAATCCCCCTGAAGGCGATCGTGCGCGGGTACCGGTGGACGGTGACGCCGATCTCCTGGAAGAACCGCAAGGCGGGCGATGCCAAGCTGAAAATCAAGGAAATGGGAAGCCGTTACTTCTTTATCTGCATGTACGTGTGGCTGGAGAAGTATTTCAGCCGCGGGGACTATCGCCGCGGGGAAATGTGACGTTTGCGCTTCCCTTTGTTGAGTCCCTTTTCCTAGTCTCGCCCTATATCATGATTTATCTTCTCGGCGGCTCAGGCTATGTGGGCCAAGCCTACCAAAAGCATCTCTCAGCTAAAGGCATCCCATTCCGAAATCTGCGCCGCGCCGAGATCGACTACGCGGACCCGGTTGTCCTTCGCGATGCGCTCCTACGGGACAAGCCCGATTTCCTGATTAACGCGGCAGGCTACACCGGAAAGCCCAATGTCGACGCCTGCGAGCTCCACAAGGCTGAGTGCCTCTACGGCAACGCCGTGCTTCCCGGCCTCGTCGCCCAGGCGTGCGCCGATGCCGGCGTCCCTTGGGGCCATGTTTCGTCCGGGTGCATCTACAATGGAAGCCGCGCGGACGGAAAGGGCTTCACCGAGGAGGACGCGCCGAACTTCTGCTTCCGCGCGGGCCCTTGCTCGTTCTACAGCGGGACGAAGGCGCTCGGCGAGGAAGTGCTGGCCAGGCGCACTAATGTCTTCATCTGGCGCCTGAGAATCCCCTTCGACGAGTTCGAAAATCCGCGCAACTATCTGACGAAGCTCATGCGATATGAGCGGCTTCTCGAGGCGACCAATTCGATCTCCCACCTGCGGGAATTCGTCGAGGCGACTTTCGCCTGCTGGGAAAAGCGGATCCCGTTCGGAGTCTATAACGTGACAAATCCCGGACCGGTGACGACCCATGAGATCGTCGACGACATCCGGCGGAGCGGGGTCTGCCGCAAGGAGTTCGCATTTTTCGACGATGAGTCCCAATTCATGAAAATCGCGGCGAAAACGCCCCGTTCGAACTGCGTCCTGGATTCCTCCAAGCTCGAGCGCCACGGAATCCGCCTGACGGAAGTGCATGCGGCGGTCGAACGGGCCCTGCGCGATTGGAAAAAAGCATGAACCTTCTCGTCACGGGCGGCTGCGGATTCATTGGAAGCAATTTCGTCAGGCAGCGGCTTGGCGAGAAGCCCTCCCCGCTCACCCGGCTTGTAAACCTGGACAAGCTCACCTATGCGGGGAACCCCGCAAATCTGACCGACGTCGCCAGAGATCCGCGGTACGTTTTCGCGCACGGCGACATCGGCGACGAGACGATGGTTTCCCGTCTCCTCGTTGAGCACGAGATCGACGCGATCGTCAATTTCGCGGCCGAGTCCCACGTCGATCGTTCGATCGATTCGCCGGAGCCGTTCATTCAGACAAACGTCGTCGGCACGCTCCGCCTGATGAATGCGACACGCCGTCATTGGGGCGCCCTCCCCGAGGCGAAGAAAAAGAATTTCCGCTTTCTCCACATATCGACGGACGAAGTCTACGGCACCCTCGGTTCGGACGACCCCGCCTTCACCGAACAGACTCCATTTGCCCCAAACAGCCCCTACGCCGCCTCCAAGGCTGCAAGCGACCACCTCGCGAGGGCCTTCCACCACACCTACGGTTTTCCGACTCTGACGACCAACTGTTCCAACAACTACGGACCCTACCATTTCCCGGAGAAGCTGATCCCCTTGATGATATTAAACGGCCTCGACGGAAAGCCGCTTCCGATCTACGGCGACGGCCGACAGATACGCGACTGGCTGTACGTGGAGGACCACGCCGAGGCGATCTGGCTCGTCCTAAGGAGCGGGCGCGTCGGCGAAACCTACAATGTCGGAGGGCTCAATGAGAGGCCCAATATCGAGGTCGTGCGGCGCATCTGCGCCCTTCTCGACGAGAAGGCGCCGCGTGCCGACGGCCAATCCCATTCGGTCCAAATCACCACCGTCACCGACCGTCCGGGCCACGATCGCCGGTACGCAATCGATTGCGCCAAGATCCGGCGCGAATTGGGCTGGTCCCCCCGCGAGTCGTTCGAGACCGGATTGGCGCGAACCGTCGACTGGTATCTGGCGCATCGGGACTGGTGCGATGAAATCACCTCGAAACGCTACTCCCGGGAGCGCCTGGGAGTCGGCAAAGCCTGAACCTTAAATAAAGGCTCCTATGACTCGCAAAGGCATCATCCTCGCCGGGGGCTCGGGTACGCGCCTCTATCCGCTGACGATCGCGGTCAGCAAGCAGCTGATGCCCGTATACGACAAGCCGATGATTTACTACCCGCTGTCCGTGCTGATGCTGGCGGGCATCCGAGAAATCCTCGTGATCTCGACACCGCAGGATCTGCCGCTTTTCCGCCGGCTCCTGGGCGACGGAAGCCAGATCGGGCTGAAGCTCGAATACGCCGAGCAGGCCGCCCCTGAGGGTCTTGCGCAGGCTTTCCTGATCGGCGCCGGGTTTATCGGCGACTCGCCGTCCGCCTTGATCCTCGGCGACAACCTGTTCTACGGACACGATCTGACCGTGTCGCTCGAGCGCGCGGCCGCGCGCTCCGAAGGGGCCACAATTTTCGGGTACCATGTGGCAGACCCGCAAGCCTACGGCGTCGTCGAATTCGCGCCCGACGGCAAGGTCCTCTCGCTGGAAGAAAAACCCGACCATCCAAAATCGAGTTTCGCGATCCCGGGCGTCTATTTTTACGACCGCGACGTGGTCCCATTTGTGCGAACCCTGAAGCCATCCCGGCGCGGCGAACTTGAAATCACCGATTTGAACCGCGTTTACCTGGAAGCCGGCAAGCTCCACGTCGAAATCCTCGGACGGGGCACGGCGTGGCTGGACACGGGGACCCACGGCTCGCTGCTCGACGCAGCCCACTTTGTCCACGTGATCGAGCACCGGCAGGGATTGAAGATCGCGTGTCTGGAGGAGATCGCCTGGCGCAATCGCTGGATCGATCGCTCGCGCCTCGAGGCAAACATCACCAAGCTCGGCAAGTCCGCGTACGCGGAGTATCTCAGGAACCTTCTCGCGGACCCGAATTGACGGGATGCACGTCTCATTCGTCGTACCGCTTTTCAATTGCCTGCCGCTCACGCAGGCAATGGTGGAGAGCCTGCAAGCGACGATTCCGGCGGCCCTGGATTTCGAAATCATCCTAGTCGATGACGGGAGCACGGACGGCACGCGCGAATGGCTGGCCACCCTGTCCGCGCCGTTTCGCGTCCTGCTGAACGAGGGAAACAAAGGATACGCCGTGGCCTGCAACCGCGGCGGCGCCGCCGCAAGCGGGATTATCCTGGTCTTCCTAAACAACGATCTGGTGCTGACGCACCATTGGCTCGAACCGATGCTTTCCGTCCACCGACGGCTCGGGTCCCGCGCGGGCCTTGTCGGCAACGTGCAGTTCGACGCGCGCAGCGGCTTGCTGAACCACTCCGGAATCGCGATAAACCATAAGGGCAAGCCCGAGCACCTTCGGCGGCGATTTTGGAATCTTACCCGTTTCCTGATCCCCCTGCGGCGCACGACTGCGCTGACCGGCGCCTGTTTTCTTGCAAGCCGGGCCCTCTGGAACGAGCTCGGCGGGTTTGACGAGGGCTATTTCAATGGGTGTGAAGACGTCGATCTGTGCCTGCGTGCGTCCGCCGCCGGCTGCGTAAACGCAGTGGCCCTGGGCAGCCGCGTTTTGCATCACATCAGCACGGCGCCCGGTCGAAAGGACCGCGACGAGGCGAACACGCACCGTCTCACGATGATCTGGCGGGAAACGCTCGTGGAAAAGGCTCTCCCGGACTGGTGCCGCCACCACTTCGAGACCTTCCTGCCGGAACCCCGGGATTTTCCCGACCCGGCTCTGGCGCGGCAGATCTTTTTGTATCTGCATGGCCTGCGTCGGCCTCCACAGGCTGCCGTCCCCGGCGTGCGCGCCGCAATCGACGTAGAAATCGCCCGATGGGAAAAGATGTTCGGCGGCCCGGCGCCGCCGGTTTTCCGCGATTTGCCGCGGTCGTGATCCGGCCCGAAACAGCGTTCCCCAAAAGAGAGGTTTGCAATAAAGGACACGAGTCCCAATTTTACCCGACTCATGAGACGCCTCTCACTCGCAATCCTGTCGATAATCGCGGTCTTTTCGGGCCAAGCGGCGGCAAGTGCGGCGGAGGCGATCCAGCCGGACGTATCGCCCGCCCAGCCCGTAATTCCCAGCCGCATATTTAACCTGAAGGATTTCGGAGCTGTCGGCGACGGAGGGAATACGCTCAACACAGACGCAATCAAGCGCGCCGTGGATGCCGTCAATCAGGCGGGAGGCGGCACGCTGATCGTTCCCCCGGGAACCTATTTCACCGGGCCATTCAGTCTTTGCGACTGTATCAACCTTCGCCTTGAGGCCGGGGCGACCTTGCTCTTCTCGCCAAAATTCGAGGACTACGTCGGCGGCGGCCCCAAGGGGTATAGACCCCTTATACAAATCAACAACGCCCACGACGTGCTTATCTCTGGCGAGGGAACGATCAACGGCAACGGCTCGGCATGGTGGCCCGAAGCCCTCCGGTTCAAGGCCGAGGCCAATGCCCGCCACGCAAGCAGCAATACGAGCCCCAGGCCCGTCATGGTCGCGTTCACTCGCTGCCAGCGAATCCGTGTAGAGGGCATCACGCTCACCAACTCGCCGGTCTTCAACCTCGCCCAATCGGCCTGCCAGGATGTGACCGTCGAGGGGATCACCATACTCAATCCGGCCACCGCTCCCAACACCGATGGAATCGATCCAAAAGATTGCCAGCGGGTTCTCATCGCCCATTGCCATATCGACACCGGCGATGATTGCGTAGCCCTGGGGGGCAGCAGCGGCCTCCTGGAAGAAGACATTCTCGTCACCGATTGCACGTTTCTCCACGGCCACGGCTGTTCCATCGGCAGCGGAACAGCCAGCGGCGTGCGAAACATGATCGTGCGCCGCTGCACCTTCGATGGCACCGATACGGGCGTGCGTTTCAAGTCTTCGCGGGGCCGCGGCGGACTCGTGGAAGACGTGGTCTATGAGGACCTGCAGATGAAAAACGTCGGCGTGGCCATCAGCATCAGCAGCTACTATGAGAATACTCCCATCGACTCGGCCGCGGGACAGGACCAGCTGCAACCGGTGACCAAGACGACGCCCCGCTGGCGCAACATAATCGTGCGCAACGTCACAGCGATAAACTGCCGTTCCAGCGCCGGTCTTATCGCGGGTTTGCCCGAAATGCCAGCTGAGGGCATCACACTTGAAAATGTCACGATCACAGCTCCAAAGGGCCTGCGTATCGCAAATGCCAAGGGGATCACGCTGCACAACGTGCGAATCGCCGCGTCGAAGGGCCCGGACGTGATAGCGGATGATTCAGTCCAAGGATTGGTCCGCATCAAATAGGGGTGGTGGTACGTTTTGACAGGAAGGGCCCCGAGCGAGGCTAAAACGCCTCTTTCGGGGCCCTTCCTGTCAAGACGCACCACCAGCCTAATGTCGTTGACCCCCACGTGTCCCCGCACTTTGACCTTCATGGACAATGGTTCAGCACCGGAACATTCCGTCGGGGGGCGCCTACTCCAAACGCTTTACGGACTATTCCGGCATTTTTTTTGATGAGTTCGCGGACGATTCCGCGTGGCTTAGGGATCAAGGGCGAATACGGCTTCCTCCCCTTGACGGGGTTCGGGGGCTCGTGCTCAAAGGCGAATTTCGCCCCCATCCGGACGCCCGCGGAATCGAAGCCCGTTTCCCGGCCCTCGCTGTCTTGGTCGACGGCCTCTCTGCCGGGGCGATCCCCACGCCCAAGCCCGGTCCATGGGAGCTTCGGTTTGATCTGCCGAAGGCCGGCAATCCGGACCGGTCCGTCCTCACTCTGGGCCTCAAGGGTGTGTCATTCACAAACGCGCTTGCGTGGCTCGGGCGCCTCACGGGCCTTGGACGGCTCCAGCGGTTTCGGCGTCAGAACAAGAACCGGCAATTGCGGCTGATTTCCCTGGCGACTGACACCGGCGAAATCGTCTATGATTTTGCGCAGCGCCACGCTCCATTCTCCCGTGAGTTTGCCCGCCGGCATGCGCGGCTTGGCATCAATATTGTGGGATTCCTGACCGCCGACCTCGGCATCGGCGAGTCTGCGCGCTGCATGGTGCGCGCGGCGGATGCGGCCCGGATTCCGACGGCGCTTGTGCCGCTGAGACTCAACTGCCGGAACAGGCTCGGCGACACCACTTACGTGTCGCGCCTGCAGGAGGAAAATCCACACGCGGTGAATGTAATCCACGTCGATCCTCCCGCGTCCCGCGATATCGACCACCATCACGGAAAATCATTCCGCGCCGCCAAGTACAACATCGGCTATTTTGCATGGGAACTGCAGGAATTTCCGGACACGTGGCTCCAGAGCTTCGATTATTATGACGAGATATGGTGCCCGAGCCAGTTCACGCGGGAGGCGATCGCGCTCAAGTCTCCCCTGCCCGTGCTTGCCATGCCCCATTCGATCTCGGCTCCGGTGCCCGGCGCCGACGCCGCGACTTTGCGGGGCCGCCTGGGCCTGCCGGCCGGGCCTTTTCTTTTCCTGGCGCTCTTCGACCTCAACTCCTACGCGGAGAGGAAGAATCCGCGGGCCGCGGTCGAAGCCTTCCGGGAATCGGGGCTCGCTCCGGCCGCCGCGAGGCTCGTCGTCAAGGTGCAGAATGCCGCCTCCAACGCCGCCGATTTCGAGAAGCTTCAGGCCGACCTCGCCCGAGTCCCGGGGGCGATTCTAATTTTCGATACGCTGGATCGCCGGGAAATCTGGGCGCTGGAGGCGGCCTGCGACTGCCTGGTTTCGCTCCACCGCGCCGAGGGCTTCGGCCTCGCGGTCGCGGAGTGCATGGCGCTTGGCAAGCCGGCGATCGCCACCGATTGGTCCGCAACCGCGGAGTACCTGAATTCGGACAACGGATGCCCGGTCAGGGCCCGAATCGTGTCTTTGGATCAAAACCACGGGCCCTATTCGCGGGGAGCGACTTGGGCGGATCCGGATCCGGCCCACGCGGCCGAATGGATGCGCCGGCTGGTCGGCGACCGCGCGCTCGCCGCCCGGCTCGGTGAAAACGCCCGATCCACGATCGCCGATCGATTCTCGCCGGCGGTCATCGGCGCGCGCTACCGCCGGCGTCTCGAGATCATTTCAGCATTTTAGACGAACTTGATCTTGCGGGCGGCCAGCCAAAGCATGCGAAAAAGCATGGATCCGTGCCACCAGCGCCGGATATTGGTCGTTCCATACTGGCGGTCGCAATAATGGACGGGAATATCCAGGATCCTCAGATGGAGCAGACGGGCACCGAACAGCATGTCGAAATCCCCGAATGGATCTATGGAATCCAGGTAGGGGCGCAGGGCCACAACCGCTTCGAAGTCCTTTCGCCACATGACCTTTGTTCCGCAAAGGGTGTCCTTCACCGGCGTTCCCAATAACCACGAAATCGCCAGGCCGAAAAGCCAGTTGGCAACTTGATTCATAAATCGCATCGCCTTCGCCTGCATGGGGTAATATAATCTATTGCCGTTGGCGAAGTCGCATTTCCCCTGAATCATTGCGTCGTAAAACAGCGGCAGCTCCTCGGGCGGCGTCGACAGGTCGGAGTCCAGGACGAACACCATGTCATGGGTCGCCAGCTTGAGACCCTCGCGCACGGCGTCTCCCTTCCCAGTGCCTGTTTGCCGCACCGCGTGCATCTTAAGATCGGGATATTGAAGCGGCAGCGCCTGGATTTTTCCCCACGTATCATCACTGGAACCTCCTTCGACAAAAATCCATTCGATGGAGCTGAACGCAGGCGTGCGCGGGATGATCTGGTCTATATGCCCCGCCTCGTTCCGGCAGGGAACGATGATGGAAACGCTTGCGGCGGAGGCGCGCGGTATGTTTCGGCACACGTAAAAGCGGGCCATGCACAAGCTCGGCACGAGCGGGGCGACCCAGCGATTGACGAGGGTTCCGACTCCGAGAAGGCGGAAAGGGCAGAGGATCTTGCAGTCCTCGTGAACCAGCGTCCAATCCGACAGCGTTATCAGCGCTCTCACATCCTTCGGATTCGCCCAATTGGAGAACGGTGGCGATTTCGAAAGGCCAAACGCTTGGAAGACTTTCTTGATCGGAAGCCACACGGCGCTGTGCGTAAAAAGGACAAGAGTGTCCGCGGTCGCCTTTTGCAGCGCAAGAAACGCCAGGGCGTCGGGCTCATGCTGCAGCCGGTCCCCTATGAATACCGAAGGGCGTGTCTGCAGCTTTGCCGCAATTTGCCGGGTCTGCGCGCGGAAGTAATTCCCCAGCCAGCGAGCCTCGACCTTGGAAAAGTATTCTTCCTGCGCCGCCCGCCTGTCGGCGATTTCGCGGCTCACGGAAAAAGGTGGCATGGGAGGTCACGCATCAAAATATCCCCGAAAATAGCATCGTGCATATAAGCGCAATACGGAGTGCGGTGGAAGTGGATTTCAACGGCTGCGATCAATTGGCGGGCCTTCCCGTCAGATCGATCGTCAGCTTCCGCAAGCTAAAGCCGAGGAGTCGCGCGTCATCCGTATTGCCCGATCTGACGGCCGGACCGGTTTCGAACTGCCACCGAGTGTCGCCCGGAGAGAGCAGCAGAGCCGGCACTTTCACCGGCAGAGGCGTGCGCGGTTCGAGCGATCCCTGCCAAATCACGCTCCCTCCCTGAATCAATCGAACAAAACGACGGTCATTCGAGCGCAGATCAAACGAGATGTTCGCCTCCATCGGAAACGAATGCGGATTTCGCAGGCTCAAGCCGGCCGATCCCTTGTTCCAGAGCCAGAATTCGAGCCACGATCTTTCTGGAGGATACCAGCTTGAGTCATACACCGCTTTGACGGCCTGGCCGGAATCCGCGTCGATCCGCAATGCCCGGGGACCCTCGACGACTTGGCTCTCGCGGGGCGGCGGTTTGAGGGCCCCCGGTGTTGCGAGCACCGTGAGATTCCCAAGCAGGAGGACGATCCACCACGCGCGGCCCCTCGGAACAAGGATATTGAATGCGAGAGTCATGGGCAGGAGGACGCGCGCGGCCGCCCCCGGGTAGCCCTCCCAGACCGCGCCCCCCAGCAGGATCATCAGGAATGCATAAGCAGCCCCAAGCCGCCACCACGGATCAGTCCAGCGTGGCCTCACCACCAGGAAGATCCATTGCACGGTCAGCGCCACGATGACGTACAAGTTTCCGCGGACGATCCAACCGGGCGTGGTCGCGACAGCGTGGGCTATCTCGCCCCATTTGGCAAAATAGCCCTGAAACGGAACGGTGAAATTCCTGGCGCCGAGGGCGCCGCTATCCGCGAGCCGGTGGGAAAGAATGCCTGTCCACACGGCCAGAGGGAGGACAACCAGAATGGCTTGACCGACTCCTCTCCCCCAGCCCGGCACCGAATTTTTCGCCGGAGCGAGCGAGGCCGCGCAAAAGATATTAGGTTCCTTTCCCAATCCCGACACTCCAAACACGGCTGCCGCAAGCCAGGGTCTGCGGGATTCGAGCAGAGCCATGCCTGCGGCAATCAGGAGCGGGCTCGGACCATCCGCGAGCGACTTGCGGACGCTCACGCACAACCCGAACGAGAAAAGTATGCCCGCCCACCGCGCCCAGTTGCCCCAGCTGACAGGCGGAAACCAGCGCAAAAGAAGGAATGCGAGAAGAAACCAGGCGGCGATATTCTGGACGGAATAAATATGGAGCGCCCACACCGGATTGCCTCCCGCAAGCGCGTACGCGGTCCAGCAAAAGAGGATGCGGCGAGCGCGATACGCCAGATTGTCCATCGCGCGCCGCAAGACCGGATCGTCGAGGTGGGGCCGCATCGCGATCTGGGCGTAGTACTGGGCGTCATAACCCCAGGTGTTGTGGTCGACAAAGTGGTTGACCGCGCTCAGCTCGGGCAGAATCGAGGTGTCCGCCCTGTCCCCAAAATCGATCAGGTAGGTGAATCCCTGGCCCGGCAGATAAAACTGGCTGCATGCCCAGCCAAAGGCCACAAGCGCCGCGAGGTATGCCGGGCTCAGCGCCGCGAGGGACCAATTGAAGCCGCGCCAAGGCGCGCGGCTCATGCATGCGGCCAAAAAGGATTTGAGCTGAACCACAAAAGACGAAAAACAGTCCTTCTCGCCGCAACTAAGCAAGTATGGAATTAAATGCCCCTATTCCCGAAGCCTGTCCCAACCTCTGGCGCAGGCCTGGAACATGGGTGGCCGCAATCGGGTTTGTCCTCTATGCGATCCTGATCGCGAGGAGCATTGGGACCTGTGCCGGCGGGTCGGATTCCTCAGGTTACTTCAATCACGCCCGGCTGCTGGCTTCCGGCCGCGTCCATTCGCCTGTGCGTGCGATCCCAGGGCTCGCTCCGGATCGGGAGCCGCCCCTTCTTTACATTCCTCTCGGCTTCAGGCCGGCCGGCGATGGGGATGAAATGGCGCCTACCTACCCCGCCGGCCTGCCGCTCCTCATCGCTGCGGCTGCGCCCTTGGCCGGATGGAATCGCGCGGGCGATCTGGTGATTGGCGCCCAGTCGCTGTTCGGGCTTCTCCTGGTCTTCGCGCTTGGGCGTTCCTTCGGCCTGGAACCCGGATGGGCTTTGCTCGGAACGGCGATCATCGCCGCGAGTCCGCTTTATCTGTCGTATTCGGTTCAGGCGATGAGCGACATGCCGGCGCTCGTCTGGACGACGGCCGCCGTTCTCGCCGCTTGGCGCAGTTCCCGCGCACAGGCGGGAACCCCAAGCGGAATCTGGGCTCTCGCGGCGGGAGCGGGGTTCGCCCTGGCGGTTCTCATCCGGCCGACCAACGTCCTGGCGCTGGTGCCCGTCCTGATTGCGCTCGGCCTGCAATTTCGCCGGCTCTTTTTCCTCGTCCTCGGAGGGCTGCCTGGAGGCGTATTTTTCGTTCTCCACAGCCTTGCGGCGTACGGTCATCCGTTGACGACAGGCTATGGAGACCTCAGCAGCCTTTTCAGCGGCTCGGTCGTTGCCGAGACCCTCGTTCACTACCTGCGATGGCTGCCTGCGCTTTTTACTCCGATCATCCTCCTTGTCGCGGGCCTTCCATGGGTGGGCGGGGCGGCGCGCCGGCCCGCCGCGATCACAGGTTCCTGGGCCCTCGCCTATCTGGCATTCTATTGCTGCTACCGGCCCACGCACGAGACGTGGTGGTATCTTCGCTTTATCCTGCCCGCGTCGCCGGCCCTCGTGATAGGCGGCCTTCTTGTCGCCCGCCGATGGGCGGGGGTTTGGGCGCCGGCACCGTGGGGCTCCACCCGGAGCGGAGCCGTTTTCGCCTGCGTTCTGGCTGCAATCCTCGTCTACGACCGCTATTGGTGCCGCAAGTTGGATGCCCTGAGCATCGGCCATAGCGACGCCATCTATCCGATGACAGCCGGATGGCTTCGCCAGCACGTTCCAAAGGACGCGGTGATTGTGGCCATGCAGCACAGCGGAGCGATCTTCTACTACACCGATTTTACAATCGTACGATGGGACCAGATTGAAGGCCCGGTTGCCCGCCAGGTTATCGAGGCTTCAGCCGCCGCGCACAGGCCGGTTTACGCGGCTCTTTTCCCTTGGGAATTCGATGACGCGCTCCGGAAACATTTGCCCGGCGCGTGGAGTCGCGTCGGCGAAGTGCGCGACACGACCATCTGGCGCCTGGATGGAAGCTGATCCGCAATCATGCCTCCAGTCGGACCCACCGGCTCGCTTTTGCCGTTTTCGACCCCAGTATCGCGCCGCAAGATGTCATCCCGATTTGCGTCGCAAAAGCTCACGCATTCCATGACCGCCCCCTTTTTCATCGACCTGACCCATACGAGCCATACCCGGGCGCGCACCGGGATTCAACGCGTCACTCGCGCCATCCTGCACACGCTCGGGCCCCAGGCTCATCCGGTCTGCCACGATCCATACCAGCGTTCCTGGCGTCCTCTCGAGGATTGGGAGACGGCCAATATGGCGGACTCGACGCCTTCAGTCGGACGGGGGATGCGCTGGCCGCTTCAGGCGCGGATCCGCGGAAGGCTCAGGCGCCTCCTATCAGCGCGGCGGCGCGGATCCGTCCTCTCGGGCCAGGGAGCGTTTCTTGAGCCCGAAGTCTTTTCGGCCGCCGTGGCGGCGTCCCTTCCGGGTTTTTTTGAAAGCGTGGCCGGGCCCCGCGCAGCCCTGTTTCACGATGCGGTCGCGCTGACGCACCCCGAATTGACACCCCCGAAGAGCGTGGCCCGCGCCCCGGCCTACATGCGGGAGCTAGCGGGATTCGACGGCGTTGCCGCAGTCTCGCAGGACTCGCGGGAAAAGCTAATAGATTACTGGCGCTGGCTCGGGCTCCACGATCCCCCTCCCGTTGTCACGATTCCGCTCGGCATCGATCCGCCTCCCGCGCTGCAAACCCGGCAGCCCGCTTGTCCTCCGGTGGTTCTCAGCGTCGGGACGATCGAAGGGCGGAAGAACCACATCGCCCTGATCGAGGCGTGCGAAAGTCTCTGGGCGAGCGGGATGCAATTTGAGCTGCGTTTGATCGGGCTTGCGCAACAGCAAACCGGCGCAGCCGCGCTGCGCAGGATCGGGGAATTGCAACGCGCCGGCCGGAATCTCGTTTACCTTGGAGCCGCGGACGACACAGCTCGTGAAGACGCCTATTCGGCCTGCGCATTCACAGTCTATCCGTCGCTCGCCGAAGGCTTCGGCCTCCCGGTTGCCGAGAGCGTGGCCCGCGGCCGATCCTGCATCTGCCTCGGCCGCGGTGCGCTCGCAGAAATCGCGCGCGGGGGCGGGTGCCTGACTGTCGATCCGGCGAATGCGCCAAACCTCGCCGCAGCGATCGAGAAACTCCTGTCCGACCCGGTGAAAAGGACGGCGCTGGCGGCAGATGCGAAAATGCGCCCGGTCAGGACCTGGTCGGATTACTCCCGAGATCTGACGGCGTGGATCCGAGATCTTCCGCGCCGGACTTCCGGTCCGTAATCGGGAATTTCGTCTTGAAACCGTATATCGATTTACCTCGCCGGGCTGTCTGGGGATTTGGGATCGCGGCTGCAGCTGCGGCCGCAATCGTTCTTGTCACATTCATTCGCGTCTGGTCTCCCGACTTCGGCCTGACTCCATTCATTCCGATCGGAAGCGAATTCAACAACCGCGGAATCGCGGCTTATCGGGCGGCGCCCAAGTATGTGGATCCCAATCCGCCGAAACGATGGGGCTTTGACGGCCAATATTACGCAGAGCTGTCGCTCGATCCCTTGTTGCGCGATCCGCAATTGAATACCGCGCTCGATAATCCGACCTATCGCGCGCACCGCATCCTGCTGCCCTGGCTCGCCTGGATCGGCGGTCTCGGGCGTCCTTCCTGGGTGCTCAACGTTTATGCGGCGTTGAATCCGGTTTTTTGGTTTGGGTACCTTGCGATTCTTTTTGTGCTTTTCCGCCGTCACGGATGGCCCGGCGTCTGCGGCTTTGCGGCGATGTTGCTCACCTGCGGCGTGGTCGAGTCCACATATCGGGCGCTCACCGACTTCCCGGCCTTCGTTTTGCTGACTCTCGCCGCGATGATAGGGGGACTGGGGGGCGCGGGAACGCTGGCTCTGTCGGCTCTCACCCGCGAGGTCAATTTGATTGGACTGGCCGGATTGCTGGAGTTGAAACGCCCCTGGCGTGATGCCTTGAAGAAGAATCTTCTCATGGGATTGCTTTCGGCAGTTCCGCTTTTGATTTGGTTTGCCTACGTCGCATGGCGGCTGCCGGTGAACGGTCCCATGGTCGGCGGCAATCTGGACTGGCCGCTGCGCGCAATTGTCCAAAGATTCTGGGATGCCGTTGCCGCGATTCACCGGGACGGATTTTTATGGAGCAGCTTCTTCAAATCGGGCGAAGCGCACGCGCTTCTTACGGTCGTTGCGACTGCGACCCAGTGCCTGTACGTTTTGACGCATCCAAAGTGGGATAATCGGCTTTGGAAGGTTGGCGCGATCTTCGCGCTGTTCTTCCTTTGCATCTCCTCAAAAGTGTGGGGCGGAACGGGCTATTTCACAGTCACCCGCCATGCCCTTCCGGTCACCCTGGCGTTCAATCTCCTGCTCGCAATGCGGCCAAACCGGTGGTGGCTCCTCTGGTTTGTCCTGGGCAACTGCTTCGTTCCGGCGGGGATCTGCGAATTTGTTCGGTTTGGCCAGCAGGTGCCGCTGCGCCAGGAATACGTCGTCGAAGGAGCGCCCCGGGAGGTCAACGATCTGTCGGTCCATTTTGGCAACGGGTGGTCCGTCCAAGAACAAACCCCTCGCAGAAATTGGCGCTGGGCCACCCAGCGCCAGGCGATATTGGGAATCACAAATTCCGGCCGCACTCCACTCAAGGTCCTGCTCAGTTTCCGCGCGTTCAGCGTCGCTCGCCGCGATCTGAGCCTGAGCGCCCACGGAGAGACGATCTGGTCGGGCGCGATCGAAGGAGATATGCGCCCGTCTGCGCCGGTCTTTACGAAAGAATTGAACCTGGATCCTGGAGAAACGGAAGTGACGTTTTCCACCCCCCAGCCTCCCGTGTCTCCCCAAACCGATGACCCGCGACTTTTGACCTTCATGGTGACCGCTTTGACGATCCGGGACGCGCCTATCCGCTGAGGGCCTTCGAGGGGATCCGCCCTGGCGGCAACCAGGTAACTTCTCATTGCCATTGGCGCAGCGCGGGGTAGCGTGCGGAAGGCATGGCGTTATCTTTATTTTCGAAGCACAAAAAGGCCGTTCTCGCGCGCTGTCGCGACGACTACCCGACGCGGATGCGCCAGAAATATGCCCCGTTCTATCACGCAATGGACTCCCAGCACGGGACGACCATCCGGCTGGACGGCCGAGAGATGATAATGCTTTCGAGCAACGACTACCTGGGGCTGGCCTTCCACCCCAAAGTCGTCGAGGCCTCCTGCGCCGCAACCCGGAAATGGGGCACCAGCACGAACGGCGCGCGGCCCTCGAACGGGTCGCGAAGCTACCATATCGAGCTGGAGGAAAAGCTGGCCGCGTTCCTCGGGCGCGAAGCCTGCCACGTCCACGCGGCCGGATATTTGTCGTGCATGTCCGCGGTGGCCGCATTCGCGCAGAAAGGGGACATGATTTTCGCGGACAAGAATATCCATTCCTGCCTTCTCGACGGCATCCGCCTCACCATGGCTTCCGTCGAGCGCTTCTCGCACAACAACCCCGACGATCTGCGGGAGATTCTCTCGACAGCGCCCGGCGATGTCCCGAAGCTTCTCGTCGTCGAGGGCGTGTATTCAATGGAAGGGCACATCGCGCGGCTGCCGGAGCTCGCGGAGATCGCTGAGGAAAACGGATGCTTCACCGTGCTCGACGACGCACACGGTTTCGGCGTCCTGGGACGCGAAGGCCGCGGCACGGCCGATCATTTCGGCCTGAACGACAAGGTCGACGTGATTTGCGGAAGCCTGTCGAAGTCGCTCGCCAGCACGGGCGGGTTTGTCGCGGCTTCGCGCGAAATCGTCGAGTACCTGCGCACGAATTCAAAGCAGACCATCTTTAGCGCCGCCCTGAGCCCGGGCCAGGCCGCCGCGGCCCAGGCGTCGCTTGAGATCATGCAAACGGAGCCGGAGCACAGCGAGCGGCTGTGGTCGAATACGAAAAAATACAAGGCGATCCTCAAGGACCTCGGCCTGGACATTTGGGATAGCGAGACTCCGGCGCTGCCGATCGTCCTCGGCTCAAAGGAGCGGGTCTATATATTCTGGCGGGCGCTGCTCGAAAAGGGCGTTTTCACCGTGATGTCGATCGCTCCCGCAGTGCCCGCGGGCAAGGATCTCGTCCGCACCGCGATCTCCGCGCAGCATACGGACGAGCAATTGCAGAAGATAGCCGATGCGATGGCCTACGCCTTGAAGAAGCTGTAGGAAAGCGATCGCGCAGTGTCCGCCCAGGTGGGGAGCGGGCGGCAGGACGCCTCGGCTGCCAGTCGGCCGACCAAAGCGTCGTCGTCCAAAGCACGGCGAAGGGCCGCGGTCCAGGCGGCCCGGTCGTCCGGCGCAACGCAGAGGCAGCCCCCGGCCCTGGCGTTCTCGCCCAGTACGGGCAGATCGCTGCAAATGCAGGGGACGCCCATCCAAAGCGACTCCAGAAGCGGCAGGCCGCAACCTTCCGCCAAGGAGGGAAAAAGACTCGCCCGCGCAAGGGAATAGAGCCCGGCCAGCTCCGCGTCCGAAGCCGCCGCATGATGGCGGAGCCCGGGCCGCCGCCGGCTCAATCCGCGGATGTGCCGCGCGATCGGCCCGCCAAAATGAGGGTTTACGCGCCCGACGAAATGCAGCTCGAAGGACTTCCCCTCGCCCCAAAGAGTGTCGCACACTTCGAGAAGCAGCGTCTGGTTCTTCCGGGGTTCGAGGATGCCGACGCAAAGAAGCGATGGCGGCCCATTCGCCGCCCAGGGACCGGCTGCGCGCGTCCCCGCGTTGAAGTCCGCCCCCAATGCGAGCACCTCGACTGTAGGCGGCCGCTCGATCCCCTGCCACCGCCAGAAAGCGAGAAGGTCGTCGCGGCCGGCCGCAGACACCGCCCACACCCGGTCGAACCGCGCGAGGAGCTTCACATACTCCGGATGGCGCGCGACGCTTTGCGGCCAGGTTGTGTGCGGATGCCGCAAAGGAATCAAATCGTGGAAGATCGCAGCCGCCCGGCAGCGCCGGTTGGCGAGGAATTCCGAAAAGCCGGGCCGTTCGGCCTCGGAAAACAATTCGGCCGTCAGGAACCAATCCGAGGGCCCTGCGGCGCGGTCCCATTCCCCCCACCTGACAGGAGCGGCGGCCGCCCCGAATTCCTCCCGCAGCCGCGCGCCCACGCGCACCAGTCCGGAGCGATGTGCCGCCCCCGACGAATTGGTGGCGTCAAAAAAGATCATCCGCTTACTCCCCGATCGCCCGCTCGATTTTTTCGAGCAGTCGCGCCCCATTCTTGTGCGCGTCGAAATTCTGCACGACCCAGTCGCGCGCCGAGGCGCGGATGCGCTCGGCCAGGTCGTCGTCGACCGCCAGGCGGCGAAGCACGGCGACCCATGCCCGCGGGTCGTCCGGGGATGCGACGAACCCGTTGATGCCGTCCGAAACCGCCTCGGTTGTTCCAGCGGCCGGCGAGGTAACGACCAGGACGCCGACGGACATCGCCTCGGGAATGACGTTTGGCAATCCATCGCGGTCGCCGCTCGGGGCCACGACTCCCGTGTGAAGAAGGACATCGGCTCTATCCAATTCGCTCCAGACCTCGTGTTGCGGAAGCTGCCCGGTGAACGTCACGTCGGCCGCGACTCCGAGGCTTCCGCTCAGTTTCTCCAGCGACGGGCGCAACGGGCCCTCGCCGACAATCCGGGCGGCAAACGGCAGCCCGGCCTCCCGCAATGCGGCGTAAATGCGCAGCTGCCGGTCGACCCCCTTTTTTTCGACGAGCCGCGCGACACAGAGCAGGTTCAAGGGCGCACGCGAGGCGCGCAGCGGCTTCATTGGATGAATCCGATCGAGGCCGCGGCGGATGCAAAAGACCTTTTCCGGGGCCAGTCCCCGATTTAGGATCGCCCGGCGCCCCATTTCGGTGGACGTGTGGACAAAGGCCGCCGGCTCAAGTTTTTCTGTCAGCCACCAGTCGCCGCCATGCTCGAAAAGATCGTAGGCATGCGCCGCGGCGCTGTACCGGTGGCCGTCGATGCGCCACAGGAGCCACGCCGCGGTGGCGGGGGCCCCGCCCCACGCGGCGTGGACGAGGGCTGGCCGATCCTGCCGAAAGTCCCTCGCATAAACGCACGCGAATCCGGCCCCGAGCATGTTTTCCCAAAAATTTAGCCAGGATGGCGCGCGGCGGGTTGCCAGGCCGCGAAGAAGGTCCCAAAGCACGCGGGGCCGCCGCCAGGCCTCGTACGGGATGATCCAGAAAAGCGTAAGGAGGCGCCACTTCGGAAATTGCACGACCGGCATTCCGCGGAAGGAGGCGGCTCCCCCCCACATTGAATAAAGCCTCATTTGAGCGCCGCGCGCGCGCAGCGCCGTCACCTCGCGCTGCAAAAATGTCTCCGTGGGGCTCGGAAACGTCGTGAACAAATAGGCGATTACCGGACGGACCTCAGTCAAGGTGGAAGCTGCGGGTCAGCGGGCCGGACCCCAGCGGCGGGTGAAAGGATAATAGATGAAAAGCGGCCGGCCGATGACATCGGCTGCGGGCACGAATCCCCAGACCCGCCCGTCGGAACTGTCGGCGGAATTGTCGCCCATGGCGAAAAACGAATCGGAAGGAATGGTCAGCGTTTTTCCAGGAAAAAGGTAGCGGCCGAAGCCGAGGCTGTTGCCGTACGTGTATCCGCCGTAAGGCGCCACACGCCGCGCGTTCAGGTCAAAGGCCTCGGCCCCGGTTATGGGACTGCCGTTCCTGTAGAGAACGGGCGAGCGAACCTCCAGCGTGTCGCCGGGCGTCCCGACGAGCCGCTTTATGTAGAACTCGTCCAGCCCGATCGCCGGGATGTTGCGCGTGCTGAAGACGAACGCCTGCCCAACCCGAGGCTTCATGAAATTGTAGCTCACGCGATCGACGAAGAGCTGGTCTCCCGTCATCACGTCGAATCGCACGACCGGATCGCCGGCGCGCACCGTGGCCGGAAGGGGGAACACGAGGACGCGCTCGGACTGGCCCGTCCTCTCATCCGCAAGCATGTCCTTGTCGGTGAAATGCCCGTGTGAGTATTGATCGCTCAGATATGCGATCATCTTCTCCCGGCTGCCGAAGAAAGTGGGTATCAGCACGTCGCTTTCGAACTCGTTGAAATCCTCCGGCACCCGGACCGAAACCGGCTCCCCGTCGACATAGAAGGTGTATTCCTTCTCGACGGCGGGAAAGACAAGCCAGCTGCGGCCGTTTCGAAGAGTCGGCGCCAGATAGAGCGACCGATCGCTGAGAAAAAACGGCGCCGAGACCTGCCCCGACCTCGGCGCATAGGCTTCGCGCCGCTGGGCGCCGAACGCGGCCAGCCGGAAGGCGCGCTCGGCAGTCCCCGGAACCGGCGAACCCGGTTTGAAGTTCTCGGCCGTCAGGCCGTAATAGGTCGGCCACATCGAGTTCGTGGGAATCTTGAATGGCTGCAGGAAATAGGCGCGAATGCCCAGGATCACGATCGCCGCGACGAGCAGGAATTCGATGTTTTCCGTCAGCGAGCTTTTCGGATAGACGGCCCCTCCGCTCCGGCGAAGCGCTCCTTCGAGCGATTCTATCGCGATCTTCAGCTTGGCTGCGTCGGAATGGTCGTGGAGCAATTGCTTCAGGCCGTTCCGCCGCCGAGAAAGCTCCTGGACCTCCGCCGCCGGAATCACGTCGCGCCGGACGTGCCACACCTTGTCGGCAAGCTCCAGCCAGTTGGCGGCGTTTTGCCGCATCTTTTTCTCTTGGGAGTCGAAGAATCCGAACACGTGAGCTGTGGATTAGTGGTTTTTGAGCACCTGAATGAATGCGTCCGAGGGAATCGAGACTTTGCCGAATTGCTTCATCTTTTTCTTCCCCTCCTTTTGCTTGTCGAGAAGTTTGCGCTTTCGCGAGATATCGCCGCCGTAACACTTGGCAGTGACGTCCTTGCGCATCTCCTTCACGTTGTCGCGCGCTATGATCTTGCCGCCGATCGCGGCCTGGATCGCGATCCGGAACATCTGCGGCGGAATGATGGCCGCCAGCCTTTCGCAAAGCTCCCGGCCCCGGCCTTCGGCCTTGTCCCGGTGCACGATCGTGGCGAAAGCATCCACCGGGTCGCCATTGACCATGATTTCCATTTTTACGAGGTCGGCCGGGCGGTACGCGCCCGGTTCATAGTCCATCGAGCCATAGCCGTGGGTGATGCTCTTTAGGCGGTCGTTGAAATCAACGAGAATCTCGTTGAGCGGCAAAAGGCACGTGAGCATGACCCTTGTCGAATCGAGGGTGGCGGTATGGTCGACCGTGCCGCGCTTCTCCATGACCAAGGCGAAAATATCTCCCATGGAATCGTTTGGGATGTGCAGCGAGGCCACGATCATCGGCTCCTGAATCTCCAGAATGACCCCCGCGTCGGGAAGATTCACGGGATTGTCGATTTCGACGGTCTTGCCCCCGTGGGTGGTCACACGGTAGATGACGCTCGGGTAGGTGGAGATGATGTCCACATCGTGCTCTCGGCGGATCCGCTCCTGGATGATCTCCATATGCAGTAGCCCCAGAAATCCGCAGCGATAGCCGAAGCCGAGCGCGACCGAACTCTCCTGCTGATAGACAAACGCGGCGTCGTTCAGCCGCAGGCGCCCGAGGGCGGCCTTCAGCTTCTCATATTCGGAGCTCTCGACGGGGTAGAGCCCGCAAAAAACCATCGGGTGCACCTCCTTAAAGCCCGGCAGCATCTCGACGGCTGGCTTCGCGGCGAGGGTGATCGTGTCGCCAGTCTTGATTTCGGAGGGATCCTTGATGCTTGAAACGACGTAGCCGACGTCACCGGGCCCCAGAATATCGGCCTTTGCCATTTTTGGCATGAACACCCCGACCTCCTTCACCTCCGCCTTCTGGCCGGTGCTCATGAGCACCATCGCTTCGCCGGCGCGGATCGTGCCTGAAAAAACCCGCACATGCGCTATCACCCCCCGGTAGGAGTCATAAATGGAGTCAAAAACGAGAGCGCGCGTCCCGGCGACCGCAGTCCACCGCGGCGGAGGGATGCGCCGCACGATCGCCTCCAGGATTTCGTCGATGCCGATCCCGGTCTTGCCGCTCGCCAGAATGACCTCCTCTTCGGGGATCGTGAGGATGTCCTCGAGCTGGCGAATGCAAAGCTCGAGATTGGCGCTGGGCAGGTCGATCTTGTTGATGACCGGGATCACCTTCAGTTTCTGGGCGAAGGCGAGGTGCGCATTTGCAACGGTCTGGGCCTCGACGCCCTGGGCGGCATCGATCAAAAGTAGGGCTCCCTCGCACGCCGCCAGGCTCCTTGAAACCTCGTAGGAGAAATCGACATGGCCCGGAGTATCCATGAGGTTCAGCTTGTATGTCCGCCCGTCCTTTGCGCGGTAGTTCATCGTGACCGGATGGGACTTGATCGTGATGCCGCGCTCCCTCTCGAGGTCCATCGAGTCAAGGTACTGATCGGTCATCACCCGCCGTTCGACTGAATGGGTGTGTTCGAGCAGCCGGTCGGAAAGCGTCGTCTTTCCATGATCGACGTGGGCGATGATGCAAAAATTGCGTGTGAGCAATTCGTCCATGAATCAAGCCGCCAGGTCGGCGAACTCAGAGTACGACTTTACCGCCCAGGCCTTGTCGGTGCGGCGGGCAAGGCCAGCGAGGACGCCGCCGGGTCCGAGTTCCCACAATTCCGTGGCTCCGGCCGCAACCGCGGAGCGCATGCAGTCCTCCCACAGTACGGGCGAGACGATCTGGCGCACCAGCGCATCCTTGATCGCGGCGGGATCGGCAACGCGTCCGCCGGTCGTATTCGTGAACAGGGTGAAGCGCGGAGCGCTGAATGGGATGCCAGACAAAAAGGCGGAAAAAGCGTCGCGGGCGGGCGCCATGAGGCGGCTGTGAAATGCGCCTGCGACGTTGAGGGCGATGACCTTTTTGATGCCTTGCGCATTGGCCGCCCCAAGGGCGGATTCGATCCGCGCCTTCTCTCCGGATATTATTATTTGCCCCGGTGCATTGAAGTTGGCCGCCTCAACTTCGAACTCCTGGCAGAATGCGCGAACCCTGTCGCGCTCCTCCCCGATGATCGCCGCCATAGCGCCCGTGCTCCGCTCGCAGGCCTCCTGCATCAATCGCGCTCGCTCGGCCACGATCCGCAGTCCCGTTACGAAATCAAAAACACCCGCCGAAGCGCATGCCGTCAGTTCACCGAGGCTCAGGCCGAGGGCCATAGCCGGCAAAAGGTCGTTCTTCCTATGCTCGCGCATAGCCGCCAGAACAGCCATCCCGTGCACGTAGAGGGCGGGCTGGCAGACTTTGGTCTCCGTGAGCGCCGGCTCGGGGCCGTCAAACGACACTTTTGCAAGATCCCAGCCCAGGACGGAATTGGCCTCATCGTAAAGGGCGCGGGCCGCCGGCGAAGAGGCGTGGAGCGACTTGCCCATACCGACGCGTTGGGCGCCTTGGCCTGCAAATAGGAATGCTAGCGACATATCGGTGAAACCTATCAGAAAAGCCCACGGAGTCACCAAATCCAAGCTTCAATTAAGACCTCGGGCCTAAAGTCTTCTGCGAAAGCCTTGCGGCTTCCGCTACGTAGCGGAACGCGCCAGCGTTTCGCTGGATCTCAATACTGGAGGCTTGAGGTCGTGCACTTGCCTTAGGAGGCAAGGTGCTATCCAATGGTAGGCCATCCATGAAGCTCCGTCCCTTAACCGGCACGATCACTGCCCTCGTCACGCCCTTCCGCAACGGGAAGGTCGCGTATGACGATTTGCGCAAGCTCGTGGAGTACCAAATCAGGGGTGGCATCGGCGGCCTCGTGCCCGTCGGCACGACCGGCGAATCGCCCACGCTTTCCCACGAGGAGCATATCGACGTCGTGCGAGCCGTCATCGCGGCCGTGCGCGGGCGTGTCCCGGTAATCGCCGGCACTGGCTCAAACTCCACGGCGGAAGCGGTCGGCCTGACCGCCCTCGCCCACGAAGCCGGAGCGGACGCCATGCTCGTCGTGGCGCCCTACTACAACAAGCCCGGGCCGGAGGGTCTTTTCCGGCATTTTGCAACGATTGCCGACACGACCGACCGGCCGATCATCCTTTATTCGATCCCGAGCCGATGCGGAATCGAGATCGGCGTGCCCGTAGTCCAGCGCCTCCGCGCGAGATACAGCCATGTCCGGTGGATCAAGGAGGCGGGCGGAACCGTGGATCGCGTCGATCAGCTCAAGCAGGCGCTCGGATCCGACATCACCGTCCTGAGCGGGGACGATGTGTCCACGCTGCCATTCATGGCGGCCGGCGCCGAGGGGGTTATCAGTGTGGTCTCCAATCTGCTCGTCCGGGATGTGTGCAAGCTTGTGAAGTTTGCCCTCGAAAACGACTTCGCTTCCGCCGGCAAACTGCACCGGAGGCTCTATCCGGTGTTCAAGGCATTGTTTGTCGAATCCAACCCCATCCCGATCAAGGCGGCGCTCGCCCGGGCGGGCATCATCGGGTCGGACGAAGTCCGCCTGCCGCTGTGCGAGATGAGCGCGCCCAATCGCGCGATTCTCGAATGCGCCCTGGAGGGGCTCGGAAAGTGATCCATCCGGATCACAGATCGCCCGGCAAGCACCAACGCGCAAAACGGCCGCAAACCCGAGTTCGATCACCCCAATGCCCGTCACCCTCCTTTTGAACGGCTCCAAGGGACGCATGGGAGCCGCCGTCATCCAGGCGGCCCGCGACCTCGGCGTGAAAATAGGGGCCGCGGTGGATGTCGGGGACGACCCGGCGGCCTCGATAGGATCCTGCGACGTCATCGTGGATTTCAGTTCCCCGCAAGCGACCCGCTCGCTGCTCGAATTGGCCGCATCGCACCGAAAGGCGATTGTCATCGGGACGACCGGGCACTCGGCCGCGGAAAAGAAGTCGCTCCTGCCCATCGCAGCGCGCGTGCCCTGCGTTTGGTCGGGGAATTTCTCCGTGGGCGTCAATCTGCTCTTCGCACTCAGCCGGCAGGCGGCACGAGCCCTTGGGCCCGAATACGACGCCGAAGTAGTCGAGATGCACCATCGATTCAAGAAGGACGCACCCAGCGGCACGGCGGCACGGCTGCTCGAGATCATCCTCGAGGAGCGCAATCTTAACGCCGAGGCGCTTCGGCACGGGCGAACGGGGATCACCGGGGAACGTTCGAAGTCCGAGGTGGGAATCCACTCCCTTCGCGGCGGAGACGTGGTGGGCGACCACACGGTGATATTCGCCGGCCTCGGGGAACGGCTGGAGCTCACGCACAAGGCGTCCGACCGGGCGATTTTCGCCCGCGGCGCGGTGCGTGCGGCGCAATGGGTGGCAGGCCGGAAGGCCGGTGTGTACGACATGCAGGACGTTCTTGGCCTGCGCGCGGCGTCCGTGGACGGCGGGACGTGATCACTTCCATCCAGGGCAGATTGGCGGGCGCCTCACCGCTGCAGGCTGTCGTGGAATTGAATGGCCTCGGCTACGAGGTGAACATCCCGATCACGACGTCGGAGCGCCTGCCGCCCGCCGGCTCCCCCGTCAAACTGCACACTCACGTCGTATACCGTGAGGACGCGCAGACCCTGTACGGGTTTGCGACGGCGGCGGAGCGGGATTTTTTTCGCCTCATGATCGAACGGGTGACCGGCATCGGGCCGAAGATCGCGCTGGGAATCATGAGCCGGCTGTCCCTGCCTCTTCTCGAAGGGGCGATCCGGGCAGGCGACGTCGGCACTCTGTCCAAATGCCCCGGGATCGGGAAAAAAACAGCGGAACGCCTCGTCATCGAACTGAAGAGCCTTGTCGGCGGCCCGGAATCAGGCCTTGCGCCTGCCGTCGCCACGGGGGGCGCCGGCGACCGGGATAATGTCCATCGCGACGCCGTTTCCGCCCTTGTCGCCCTCGGCTACAAGGCTCCGGAGGCCGATCAGGCAGTACGGCGCGCCGGCCTGGCGCTCGGCTCGGAAGCTGACGCCGAGGCGCTGATCAAAAAAGCACTGGGCGGCTGACCCTCCGGGGCTGCCCCCCAAATTCGTGCGCGCCCCGATACGCGAATTTAGCGCTGAAAGCGGAACGCGACAGTCCCGGCTGGCTCTTGCTGCCCAGCAGAGTTTTTCAACCGCCTGCTAGCGCTGAAAGCGGAATGCGACCATCTCGGCGGGCTCTTGCTGCTCGGAGGACGCACTATTCTGGGAATTATCCGGTGTCAGAAAAGCGGCGTTTTGATTGAAATTGACCTGATAGGCCGGGACCTGCTGATCGGACTGCACCTGGAGCCGCGAGATCCAGGCCAGCGGAGCATCCTGATTTTGGCTCGCGGCCGCCATCAACCCGTCCGAAGCGCGAGCATTGGTGTTCAGCATGAAGTCTCGCACGGATAGCGCCGGCACGAGATCGCGCGAGTAATTATCGGACGCGATCGACGTCAGATCCGCCTGCCGGGCAGGGCTTTCCTGCGCGGCAACCTGCCCGGCTGGAGCCGGTGCGACAATGTGGGTGCGGACGGCGAAAAGGACGGCAACGCACGCCGCGAGGGCGAGAGCCGAAGCCGGGACTATCCCCACCCATCGCCGCATCGCGCGACGGGTTGGAAGCGCATCCGGCTCCGACACCGCCTCTTGGTACTTTTCCGCCAGGATATTGCAGGCCTTCTGCATGCTGCAGTACTGCCTGTAAACCTTGCGGCGTGCCGGATTGACCGTCACCTCGGCCTCCAGCAGCTTTGCTTCCTCGGCGTCGATCTCATGATCCACGTAGAGGTTTAGCAGTTCGATGAATTGTGTTTCTTTCATTTGAAGTCCTCTCCCAAACGCGAACGCAGGCTTTCGCGAGCTCGGGCGATCCGGCTTTTCACCGTCCCGATCGAGATTCCGAGAACATCGGCGATCTCCTCGTACGAAAGGTTCTTTACGTTGCGCAGTATGAGAATTTCTCGGTGCTTGGTTCCAAGTTTTTCCATGCCGTGGCCGATTCGGTTGACGAATTCCTGGGTGACTGTGATCTCATCGGGTGTTTCCACCTCGGCTGAAATGACATCGGCCAATGTCGTGTCGTTGTCCGCGCTGATGGGCGCATCGATTGAAACGGACTTGTCGCGCTTGCGCCGCCACCAGTACCAGTAACGGTTGCGCGCAAGATTGGTTGCGATCTGGTAAAGCCAGGTCGAAAAGGCGGAGTCGCCCCTGAAATTGACCAAGCCCCGATGGGCTCGGATAAAGGCGTCCTGGGTCACTTCCTCCGCATCCTGCGGATTTCGCAACAGCTGGTTTACCATGGAGTAAATGCGACCCCAGTACCGCCCGACCATTTCGTCAAAAGCAGTCTGGTCCCCGCTTTTGAAACGGTCCACAAGGGTACGGTCAAGGGCAACCTCTTGAGCTTTGGTCGACATGCGCTCTGCCTCGCTCTGATGCGTATATTTCTGAATTGTTCCCAAGATTTGTGGAGGGATAACCAAATAAGCCAGCAGGGCCTACGCGGTCAACAAGCAGGCTATGCCGGAAGTTCCCCTTTTGAACCCCATTTTGCTTGCCCGAAATCAAAAGGCACCAGTAGAAACGACCTTTCTTGCGTTGTTTACGAGATTGGATAGTTCTGGCAACGAAATACCCGGGCATTTGCAAGAATGCCCTGGCCCGCGCAAAACAATCAACAATCTGACTGGAATCAAGGGTTGGTAGCTCAATGGTAGAGCAGCGTCCTTTTAAGTCGTTGGTTCCGGGTTCGAATCCCGGCCAACCCACCAGCCTTCAGCTCCGTAATGAAACGCCTCGTAATCATCGAAGACCAAACCGCCATTCGGGAGATGCTCGTCGAGATTCTCCGGCTGGACAGCAACTACCAGCTCGTGGGGGAGGCCGGCGAGGGTCACCAGGCGATCCAGCTTTGCAATGATACCAAGCCGGATATCGCTGTCCTGGATGCGAAACTCCCGGGTCTTAACGGGGTGGAAATCCTGCGCCGGCTCGTCAAAACGCTGCCGAATCTGAGGGTCCTTGTTTTTTCCGGTCATGAGAATCCGGTGCTCGTGCGCGAGATGATCGAGGCGGGAGCCCATGGTTTCGTCGAAAAAATGGCGGGGCTGTTCGAATTCAAGAAAGGCCTCGAGACGGTCGCCAACGGAGGCACCTATTTCGGGCCGGCTGTCGCCTCCCTGCTTCGCAATGTCGTCGCCAATCCCGGTTCGAGCAACACGCCGGACTTTCTCACGGATCGCGAGCGCGAGATCCTGCAGCTGATCGCCGAAAGCCACAGCACGAAGGATATCGCCTCCAAGCTCGGAATCAGCATGAAGACGGTCGACAACCATCGCACGAACCTGATGAGAAAACTGAATCTGCACGATGTCGCGAGCCTCACCCGCTACGCGGTCGACACCGGAATCATCCAGCCAAAGAACGCATTCTAGGCCCCGGCAAAAATAGCAGGCGGAGTTGCGCTAAAATCCTTGCCGGACGGGTCGGCCCCGCCCAGACTTGGGCCCGTCATTCTATGAAATCATTTTCGAAGAAGATTTGCGTCCTCCTCCTCAGCTCCGCCGCCGTTTTTACGGGCTGCACAAAGAAGCCCATGCGTCCCGATCCGAATTCGACCGTTCTTGGGCCGACCGGGACGGGGAATACAGCGTTGAATCCGGAAACCGTGCCCACCAATCAGGAGCCGATGGGTCTCCAGCAGCGCGATCTCAGTAACTTCGACGAGAGCGGCCAGGACCGCAAATCTCTCGAGTCCCAGTCCGTTTTTTTTGATTTTGACAGGGTCAGCATCAAGGCCAGTGAGCGCCCGAAGCTCCAGGCCGTGAAGGACTATCTCGACAAGAATCCGCAGGGCCGCCTCCTTCTCGAGGGTCATTGCGACTGGCGCGGAACGGCGGAATATAATTTAAGCCTCGGGGACCGCCGCGCAGCCGAAGCCAAGAAGTACCTCATCAGCCTGGGCGTCAGCGCCGACAAGATCGACACGCTGTCAAAGGGCAGCGAAGACGCGAAGAAGAACGCCGATGCGGCGACGATGGCTCACGACCGCCGCGTGGATTCTATTATCACGAAACCGAGCGACGCCTCCGCAATGCCGGCCATGGGCCCGGCGATGCCGCCCGTTCCTTGAGCGCTTTTTCTGGTTATTAAGAGGTGTGCAAGGGCCGGATGGATCCGGCCCTTTTTTTGTGGCCGCTATCGGGATTCGGCGACCGTGGCCAGGATTCGCTCCGCGGTGTCGATTCCTCGCTTCATCACATCCAGGTTAAAGCCCTCGTTGGGGGCGTGTAGATTGTCTTCGGGCAGGAACAATCCCAGCATGATCGAGTCGAGCCCGGTCACTCGCTTGATGTCGGCTATGATCGGCACACTGCCGCCCTCGCGAAGATAAAGGGGCGGCCGTCCCCATATCTCCGAAACGGCCGCATCGGTCGCCTTGAATGCGCGGGCGAGGACGGGCGACTGGTCCTTTGGCGTGTTTGATCGGCCTGGCGGAACAACGACGTAGGTCTCGCCCTGGTGCTGGTCGACAATATCGATCCGGACGTCCTTTGGCGCGCGCGCGCGGATCGTTTCGATAAGCAGGCGCTTGATATTCTCCGGGCGCTGGTTGGGCACCAGCCGGCAGCTGATTTTTGCGAAAGCGTTGCTCGGAATCACCGTCTTGGTGCCCTCGCCCTGATAACCTCCGCCGATTCCGTTGAACTCCAGGGTGGGCGCAAATCGTATCGCCTCGAACGGCGACAAGCCCGGAGGTGTGTAAAAAGAGTCGATTCCAAGAAACTTGGCGTACTCCGCCTTGTCGGCGCCGAGCTTTTGCAGCTCCTTCCTTTCCCAGGACTCCACGTCGAGCACATCGTCATAGAATCCAGGCACGTTGACGCGGCCGTCGTGCGTGTGCAAGGTGGCGCAGATTTCAGCCAGCGCCTGGATCGGGTTTCGAAGGACGCCCCCGTGAAGGCCGGAGTGCAGATCCATTTTCGCCCCGGTGACGTGCAAATCAATAAGGGCGAGCCCGCGCAGTCCGCAGGTGATGACGACTTGATTCTCGTTTGGCAGCGCTGTGTCGGACAAATAGACAAAGTCGGCCTGCCCGAGGCGGTCCTTGTATTTTTCCAAGAAGACCGGGAAGCTCGGGCTTCCCATCTCTTCCTCGCCTTCGATGAGAAACGTGATTCGCAGCGGAAGGCGCGGATTTTTTTCCAGGAGCCGGGCGACCGCGGTTATGTTCGCGAGCAGCGGGCCCTTGTTGTCGGCGGCGCCGCGGCCGTAAATGCGGTTGCCAACAATTGTGGGCTCGAATGCGGGTGTCCGCCACAAGTTTAGCGGATCGGCCGGCTGGACATCGTAATGGCCATAGATCACGACGTGAGGCCACGACGCTTCGCCCGCGCGCTCGGCCAGGACGATTGGATGGAGGGCAGTCTGCACGACCTCCACGCGAAGGCCCATCCCGCTCAAAAGGCCCGCCACAAATTCCCGGGCCCCGCGCATGCCATCCCGATTTTTCGAGTCGGTCGAGACGCTGGCGTGGCGGATGAATTCCTTCAGCTTTTCGACGTGATCAAACATCCGCCCAGAATGGCCCAGGCGAAAGCACGGGCAAGCGGGGAACAGAAGGGGTCCGGTTGAAATGGCGCCAGGATAAACCTCGTAGCGGAAGCCGCCAGGCTTTCGCGAAACGCTGGCGCGTTCCGCTACGCCGGAGCACCCCTTCGCTAATGACGGAAATGACGTATCCCCGTGAACACCATGGCCATTCCGCGATCGTCGGCGGCCTTGATGACCTCCGAATCGCGCATGGCGCCGCCCGGCTGGATAGCCGCAGTCGCGCCGGCATCGGCGGCGGCGATCAGCCCGTCCGCAAACGGGAATAATGCTTCGCTTGCGACCGAGGATCCCTTGAGGCTCAGGCGCGCCTCGCCCGCCTTCCAGACGGCGATCTTCGAGCTGTCGACGCGGGACATCTGGCCGGCGCCGATCCCGAGAGTCCGCTCGTCGTGGCAATACACGATCGCATTCGATTTGACGTGCTTGCACACAATCCAGCCGAACATCAGGTCGGCCCACTCCTCCTTGCTCGGAAAGCGCTGCGTCACCACCTTGAACGCGCTCACATCGCCCAGCGTGCGATCCCGGTCCTGCATCAGGACACCGCCGACTACGGATCGGACTTCCTGGAGCTCCTCGGTGCCCGCATTCCCTTGCCCCGCCGGGGGCCCCGCCTTCGCTATCATGAGGCGCAGGTTCTTCTTCTTTCCGAGTATCCCGAGCGCCTCGTCGCTGAAGCGCGGCGCAATGATCACCTCGGTGAATATCTCGGCGATGGACCCCGCAAGGGCCGCCTCGAGGGTTCGATTGACGACGATGATCCCCCCGAAAGGGGCCATATGGTCGGTCGCGTAGGCCTTGTCCCAGCCGGCATCCAGGCTGTCGGCGCTTCCGACACCGCAGGGATTCGTGTGCTTTAGTATTGCGACGGTGGGCCGCTCGAATTCGCCGATCAGGCGGGAGGCGGCGGTGATATCGAGAATGTTGTTATAGCTCAGCTCCTTTCCCTGAAGCTGCTCGAAATGCTCGTGGAAGGAGCCGTAGAGGGCAGCCTTCTGATGGGGATTTTCTCCGTAGCGAAGGCTCTGGGCCTTTTTGAGAACAATCGAGAGCGTGTCGGGAAATCCGGCGAGAGCTGCCAGATCGGGTCCGGACGCTGCCTCCCCCGCGGCCGGCATCTGCGTTTCGAGGTATCGCGAGATCGCGCCATCGTAGGCGGCAGTGCGCTGAAACACCTTCAACGCCAGGCGCCGGCGCAATTCGGGGGCGGAGATCCGGCCTTCGAAGGACTCCAGGACAGCGCCGTAATCGTCCGGATCGCAGACGACGGTGACACTCTCGAAATTCTTCGCGGCGCTCCGAAGCATCGAGGGGCCCCCGATGTCGATGTTTTCGATCGCCTCTTCGAATGCGACCCCCGGGCGAGCCACTGTCTGTTCAAACGGGTATAGGTTCACCACCACGAGGTCGATCAGCTCGATTCCGTTGCGCTCGGCATCGGCGAGGTGCTCCGGCTTGTCGCGCCGGCACAACAGGCCGCCGTGGATCTTTGGATGCAGCGTTTTCACGCGGCCTTCCATGATTTCGGGGAAGCCCGTGTGCCGGCTCACTTCGGTGACAGGCAGCCCTTTTTCGGCCAGCAGCTTCGCCGTGCCGCCCGTCGAAATCAGCGTGTAGCCGTGCCGGTTGCAAAGGGCGGAAGCGAACTCGACGAGGCCCCGTTTGTCGCTGACCGAAAGAAGCGCCAGTTTTGCCATTGAACCACGAGCCAAAAGCGAATTTGTCCGCACGGAAAGCGAAAACGAATGGATTCGCATCCTCAAAGGGAAATGCGCCGTGTTGCGCTTTGCCCCCGCTGCCATTACTTGTCATTCGTGCCCTGCGACTCTCAGGAATTACCCGGCCTGACGGCTCGGCTCGACAAGTTGTACTACCATAATGGTGGCGTCAGCCTGCCCGAGGACAAGCCGCATGCGTTTGTTTACTTCATCACGATACGAAACGCCTCGGATCGGACTGTGAATCTGCTCGGGCGAAAATGGGTGATCGAGCATGCGGACGGGACGCGGCTCGTGGTCGAAGGGGACAAGATCGTTGGCGAGACGCCCCGGCTGGCGCCGGGGGAGCTGTTCTCATACAATAGTTATCATGTGTCCCACTGCGACGCGCGAGCGATGGGGAGCTTTCACGGGATAGACGATCTGGGGAGGAAGGTGCATGCGTTGCTCGAGCCGTTCGATTTGGTTGTGCCGAAGGGGCAGTGACTTCCAGTAGCGGAACGCGCCAGCGTTTCGCGAAACGCTGGCGCGTTCCGCTACGTAGCCGATCCTCCGGAGGACTCCTCAGGAGGGTATACCTTCCCCGACGGAGCTGTCCGGAGGATTTGCAATAGCCCAGATATGCCGGAAGGAGGGGGAATAGGCGTCCGGGCGGGAGGCGATTAGCTCGTTCACCTCGGCGGGTGAGAACCAGGCACCGGTTTCGATTTCGTCGGCGTTCAAAACGAACGGGCCGGGGTGGTTGAGCCGGTACACCCAGACAAACTCCCAGCCGGTTTCCCGGCAGGCCTCCAGGCGGAAAAAACGCTCGGGTACGGAGACGATCCGCAAGCCGAGCTCCTCGCCGAGTTCCCGAACCGCAGCCACATCATAGCTTTCGCCGGAATCGACGTGGCCCGAGCACGACGAGTCCCAGAGGCCCGGTGCAATGTCCTTTTTCATCGAGCGTTTCTGAAGGAACACCCGGCCCGTCTCGTCAAAAACAAGGATGTGCACAGCCCTGTGCATCAGGCCCCGGGCGTGCACTTCGCGCCTAGCGGCCCGTCCGACCACCGCGTCGTGCCCATCCACGACGTCAAAGAATTCTTCCGGTTCCAGCATCGTATCAACGCGGTATCAGGCGGACCTCAAAAATCTCCGGCCAGCGCTTTCCCGTCACGAACAATCTCCCAGTGGTGGAATCGTAGGCGATGCCATTCAAAACATTGTCGGGTTTGCTCTCGTTCCAAGGCAGCAGGCCTGAGAAGTCGATGATGCCCCGGACGTCGCCGTTCGACGGATCGATCCGCACAATCTCGTCGGTCTGCCAAACGTTCGCGAATATTTCGCCCTTGATCCACTCGAGCTCGTTCAAGCGCTCGACCGGCTTGCCCGACGCCGTCACATTGATCGCGCGCACCAGACGATACCCATCCGGATCGAAAAATCGGATCCGGCTGGTGCCGTCGCTCATGACGAGCAAATGGCCGTCAGTCGCAAGCCCCCATCCCTCCCCCTCATAGGTGAACTCGCCCTCCGGCCTGAATGTGTCGACGTCGTAGATGAAGCCCTTGTTGTTCTGCCAGGTCAGCTGGTAGGCTTTGGATCCGATGAAGGCCAGGCCCTCGGCGAAGTACTCCGAGGGCAGCGACACCTTTTTCAGCACGTGTCCGGTTTGCAAGTCCACGTCCCGCAGCGTGGATTCGCCGTTGAGTCCGGTGCTTTCAAGGAGGTCCCCGTCGCGGAAAACGAGGCCCTGGGTGAAGGCCTGCGGATCGTGTGGCCACGCGTGGATCACCTTGTAGGTGTATTGGACGGGGGCCGGATTTTCGCCGGACGCAATTGCAGGGGATGGCGGGACATCGCCTGCGTCCCCTTGCGCATGCCTTGCGCACGCGGCAAGGGCGGCCATGACGAGCACGCCGTAAAAAACCGTATTTGCGTTTTTCAACCAAACGTTGGGTAATGGGCATTCAGAGATTACTCAATTCCGGACTGCGCCGGATTGCACATTGTCCCCGATGATCTCACGTCCTCCTCCTCTCCTCTATGCGGACACGGAACGCAGTTCCGACGCACTTTATTTCGGCCGGGTCTCTGTGCCCGATCCCTTTATCGCTTTCGGATTTCGCGGGCGCAGGTACGCGGTTGTAAGCGCCCTTGAATTCGCCCGGGTTAAGCGGCAGTCCGCGTTTCACACCGTCCTATCCCTGGAATCATGCCTCGAAAAGGCGAGGAGAATAGGACCGGGTCGCACTGTCGGGACGGCTGAAGTGATCCGGCTGATCGCCCGGGAATTGCGCCAGCGGAGCTTCACGGTTCCCGAGGATTTCCCTGCGGGCCTCTATTCCCGGCTCCGAATGCTCGGGCTGAGCCTTCAAATCGCCAAAGGGCCCCTTTTCCCGGAACGCGAAATCAAGAGCCCGAAAGAGGCTGCCGCGATCCGCGAGGGCAATCGATGCAGCGCGGCCGGAATCGCAGCCGCCGAACGGATGTTGCGCGCGAGCCGGGTAAAGGCCGGCCGGCTCCATTGCCGGGGCGCCGTTCTGACGAGCGAAAGGCTGCAGACGGAAATTGAAATGGCCTGCCTGGCGCAGGGTGCAATTTCGTTGGAAACGATCGCGGCGGGAGGAGACCAGGCCTGCGACCCGCACCAGCGCGGCTCGGGCCCGCTCCGGCCCAATGAGCTCATCATCGTCGACGTTTTTCCGCGCGTGAGCGCCACGGGATATTTCGGGGACATGACAAGGACTTTCCTCCGCGGGCGGGCCAGCGACCGACAGCGCGAACTCGTTGCGGCCGTTCGGGCCGCCCAACTCGCGGCACTCAAGAAAATCCGGGCGGGGGTAGACGGGCGCTCCGTCCATCTGAAAGTCGCCGAAGTGTTCGATTCCCGCGGGTTCAGGACCGAGAACGGCAAACGGGGTGCAACGGGATTCTTCCACGGCACCGGACACGGTGTCGGCCTCGCCATCCATGAGCCGCCGCGGATAAACAAATCTGCAAGCACCCCTCTGAAAAGAGGTTCTGTTGTCACGGTTGAGCCCGGCCTCTATTATCCCGGACTCGGCGCATGCCGGATCGAAGACGTCGTACAGGTCACCGGAGGAAGGCCGAGGCCCCTGTCGAGCTATCCCTACGATTGGGAACTGCGATAAATGGGGCCTTTTTGCTCTGGCGGGAAGGCCGAGCTCGGGCTCACCATCTTAAGACCGGCATTGTGACCCTGTGAATTAGTATGATGAATCTCCCCGCTCTGCTAAGGAAGATCGCCAAACGCCGACTGCTCGTGATCGGCGATGTGATGCTGGACCATTACTTCTGGGGCGACGCCACGCGCATTTCGCCCGAGGCTCCCGTTCCCGTTGTCAATGTGTTCAGCGCGACGGACACCGTCGGGGGGGCAGCCAACGTGGCAAACAACATCGCGGCTCTCGGGGCCTGTGCGGAAATCGTGGGCGCGATTGGACGCGATCTCAATGGAGACAAGCTCCGGACCAACCTGCGGGACAGGCGGATCGAGTTCGACGACCGCTTCCTTCTGCCCGAGGCCAAGACGATCACCAAGACACGGGTTATCGTCCGAAACCAGCAGCTTTGCCGGCTCGATCACGAGGATGCTCCGGCCGTCTATCGGCATGTGCTCGGGCCAGCGGGCCGCTGGAAGCTCCTGGAAGACAAGATCGCTCACGCGGATGGAATCATCCTTTCCGACTACGCGAAGGGCGTCCTGACGACGGCCGTCATCAGCCGGGTGGCAAAGCTTGCCCGGCGCCATCGGAAATTCATCGCGCTCGATCCGAAGCCAGCCAGCGGCAATCAATTCCAGGACCTCGATCTGATCACTCCGAACCGGCGGGAGGCGCTGGAACTGGCCGATCTCTACAGCGGAATCGACGCGGAGGCCGATTTCGCAAAAGTTTGCTCGCTCATCTGGGCGAAGTACAGCCCGACCAACCTGGTCATAACCCTCGGTCCCGACGGAATGCTGACGAGCATTCGCGGTCGCGTGATCCGCAGGATCCCGACTGCGGCGCGCCAGGTCTACGATGTGTCGGGAGCCGGCGACACCGTGATCGCCGCGCTAAGTCTTGCAATGACCTCGGGCACAAGCCTCGAGCAGGCCGCCCATTTCGCCAACGCTGCGGCGGGCGTGGTGGTCGGCAAGCTTGGCACGGCCACCGTGACGCCGGAGGAGCTGAATGCATACGTAAAGGGGTCGTGACCGGGCGCCCGACTTTAGCAACCGGGGGCGAAGACTGCGTATTTTAAACATGAAGGCCCTTTTCCTGGACCGCGACGGAACCCTGATTGTCGACAAGGTCTACCTGGCGAATCCCGACGAAGTTGAATTGATCGCGGGAGCCGCAGCCGGACTCGCGAGAGCCCGGGCCCTCGGGTACAGGCTGTTTTTGTTCACAAACCAGTCCGGCATCGGCAGGGGCTATCACACCCTCGAAGATTCCCAACGGGTCAACGCCCGCATGGAGGAAATGCTCGGCCTGCCCCTCCCGGTTTTCGAGGAGGTATGCGTCGCGCCCGAGGCCCCCGGCCAGCCGGTCGTCTATCGGAAGCCCTCGCCCCGATTCATTCTCGAAGCGATGGAGCGCCACGGGCTCGATCGCGCGCAATGCTGGATGGTCGGGGACTCCGCCGCCGACGTCGGTTCTGCGGCGGCCGCCGGGATCCGGGCGGCTCTTGTGCGAAGCGGGAGGGTGAGTCCGGATACCCTGGCCTCCGCCACCGCGCAAAACGTGCCCGTATTCGACACGTTTGCCGATTTCGCGAAGACCCTTGCTTAAGCAAATGAAACGCGAGGCCAGGCTGCGTCTCGACGAACTGCTGGTCGCCCGCGGACTCGCCGAGACCCGCTCCCAGGCCAAGACCCTCATCATGGCAGGCCGCATCCGGCTCGGAACTGAGCGGCTCGACAAGCCGGGGCGGGAGCTGCCGGCAGATTCGCCGGTGACTGTCGAGCAGCCGCCTCGCTTCGTGAGCCGGGGAGGGGAAAAGCTGGCCGCAGCTCTGCAGAGCTTCGCGCTCGACCTTCGCGGCGCGCACGTCCTCGACGTCGGCGCGTCGACCGGTGGATTTGCCGATTGCGCGCTGCAATCGGGAGCGGCCTCGGTCGTGTGTGTCGACGTCGGGCGGGCCCAGCTCCACGCCCGGCTCCGCGCCGATCCGAGAGTGACCAACATCGAAAAAACAAACGCTCGCTACCTATCGGAGGGAGACCTGCCCCGCAGCGAATTCGACGCAGTCGTGATGGATCTGTCGTTCATTTCCCTTCGAACGGTGCTGCCTCCCGTCTGGCTGTTCCTGAGGCGGGGCGGCGTTCTTGTGGCGCTTGTAAAACCCCAGTTCGAGGCCGGAAAGGCCGAAGCCGACAAAGGCCGGGGAGTCATCCGCGACGAGTCCGTCCGCGCAGCCGCCCTCGAGCGCGTGCGCGAGTTCGCCCTTTCCAGGCTCCCGGGCGCGCGGTTGATCGGCTCGATCGAGTCTCCTATCGCAGGAGCCGATGGAAACCGGGAATACCTGCTCGCGCTGGGGCGGGACTGACGCAAAAAATTCGCGTTTCCTCAGGAATGCGCCAACGCTTGAAGTACAGCCATGCAGCCCGTCCGCTCCCTCGCATTTGTGGTCAATGACGACAAGGCCGGCGCGTCCGATCTGGCGCGGGAACTCATTGCGACGGCGCGATCCGCGGGCGTGCGCCTGAAGCACACCTCGCGGCGCGCCCTCCCCCGCGGTTATCTCAGGGGCTGCGATGCCTGCTGCGTGATCGGCGGCGACGGCACGCTTCTCGGCGTCGCGGGCGAGGCCGCCAGGGCCCAGGTGCCGATCATCGGAGTCAACCGCGGCGGGCTCGGATTTCTCACCACTTTTTCGGCGGACGAGGCGCGCGCGCATTTCGGCGCCCTGCTGCGGGGGGCCTTCACAATCGAGCGCCGGGCCATGCTCGAATGCTCGGTCGGCGGCATCCGCCACGACCTTGCTCTCAACGACGTCCTCTTAAAGGCCGCGGCGAGCTCGCGCTTGATCAGGCTCGAAGTGCATGCGGACGGCGAACTGGTGACGGAATACCTTTGCGACGGGTTGATCTTCTCCACGCCGACCGGCTCGACGGCCTACAACCTGTCCGCGGGAGGGCCGATCATCCATCCAGCGGCTCGCGTGATCGCAATGACGCCCATCTGCCCCCACACCCTCAGCAACCGCTCGATCATATTCCGGGACAATGTGCAGTTGAAGGTTCTCAACCGCTCGAAGGATTCCGATCTGCTTGTCGCCCTTGACGGTCAGCGCAATCTCCGCGTCTTCCGCGACGCGCCCGTGCGAATCGGCATTGCCGCGCGTCGGCTTCCGCTCGCACAGCGGGCGGATTTCGAGCACTTTGCCGTTGTGCGCACAAAGCTGAAATGGAACGGAGGGCTTGCCGAAACGCGTTGAGGCCTCGATCGAGCCCGTAAAGTCTTTTCACCCGTAAACCGTCTCCTGGCCCGTCTTCGCCCGTTGGGCTACGACGGGGTGGCTTTCCGATCCGGAAAGCCACTCCCTATTTCTTTTCCGGCGGAGGCGGAGGCATCTCCGTCATCGCACTCTCATCCGCCTTGCTCGCGATCATCTCCACCTTGCGCTGAATCTGCATATCGGCGTTTTCCTGGGCCACGCGGGCAAGCTGCACCTGCTTCAGAAGGTCGAAATCCTCTTGGTTATCCTTTTCCTTTTTCTGGTTGAGCGAGTCCAGTTCGATCTCAAGTTCGGCGGCCTTCTTTGAAAGGTTATCGGCTTCGGTGCTGTTCTGATCGGTCTGATCCTGGATCTTCTTGGATTCCCCCTGCCATTTCGCCTCTTTTTCGGCTGTCACCTTTTCTTCGGTGTCCTTCTGCTCCTTTGCACGCTTATCGGCCGAAATTTTGGCCTCCTGCTCGGCCTGCTGCTTCTTGGCATCCTCATCGGCCTTCGCCTTGGCGACTTCGGCCTTGTGGGCCTGCTCCCTGACGCCAATTTGCGTCATTTCCTGATTATACAGCACGAGAAAGGCCGCGAGCAGGATTCCCGGGACAACAAGATACATCCATTTTTTCATGTGAAGAGGCGTAGTGGGACGGTTATTGGACCGGAATCAGGATTTCTTTGCGGCCGCCGCGGCCGCGGCCGCCTTCGCTGCGGCACGGGCATCGTCTGCCTTCTGAATCTTCTCGAGAACGGTCGTGAGATCCGCGTCGTGGGCCTCCGCTGTTTTGACATACCCCTGGAAAAAGACGACTTGGGCGCGAAGCAGATCCTCGTCCTGTTCGACCTTCGTGATCTGCTCTTTGACCGTCGCCACGTCCTTGGTGAGCCTGTCAACCCGTTCCCGGAACTTGATCAGGTCCGAAATCGATTTCTCGCGCGCATCAAGGGCGTTCTGCCGATCCTCCTGGCGCTTGGCCAGCATAGCCTCCTTGGCGGCCTTCTCCTCCTTGTGCCGTTGCTGTGAAGCGAGCGCCTCATCGACCGCCTTCTTGCGCTGTGCGTTCTCGAGGTTGACCTGATCCTCCCGTGCTTTCTGCGCAGCCGCGGCTATCGCTTGCTGCTTTTGGATGAATCCGGTCTGGTAATGCTCGTAGTAAAAAAAGAACAGCACCAAAGCCACGATCGGAGGAATAACAAAAATGTACTTTTTCTTCATGTAAATGAGGGGCGGTTACTTGGTTTCGGCATTGATCATTGCCTTCTCCTGGTCGCGCACTTTGATGGACTTCTCGATGCCGTCCTTGAGCGTGTTGATCTCCTTGGGCGCATCCGGGATCTTCAACGCCTCGTCGCACACCTGTAGAGCTTCCTCGAGCTTCCCCAGTTCGAAGGCCGAATAGGCGAGAAACTGGTACGCCTCATAAGGCTTGCTGTCGAAATGGCCCTTTTCAACGGCTTTCTTGGCGTAATCGTACGTGTTTTGCGTGTCGTCCATGCTGACGTAAATTTTAGCGATTTCGAGGTCCAGGTCGCCCAGCTCTGAATACTTGGGAATCGCCTCGGCCTCCTTCAGGATATCCACGGCCTGAAGGTCATGGGACGTCATCCTGTAGAAATAGGAGAGGATCTCCCAATTCTTGCGCGAATCCTCGATCTTTCCGCTCTTCAGCCCGTCGTGCATGAGTTGCGCAGCCTTGGTATACTGGCCGCACTCATTGTACAAGGTGACCAGGTTGAAATTGTCCTTATCCGTATTGCTGAATCCAAGCGCTTGGGCGCGCTCCATCGTAACGATCGCCCGAGCATAATAAACCCGCTGCTGGCGCGCGTCCTTGTCGGAGCCAACCGCAAGGTTGTTGTATACGACAAAAAGCTGCTGCCAGTAATCTTTGGCCTGGGGACCCGTGGGAGTAATCTTGACCAGGTATTCCAGGTATTTTGCGGCACCGATGAAGTCGTTCTGCTGCTCCGCAATCTGAAATAGGAGCTGGTAATAAATATCTTTCGGTTTGATTTCCGTGATAAGGGCCTCATTGGCCTGACGCTTCGTTTCCATCAGGGCGTCCATGTCGATATTTTGGGAGCCGCCGTTGAGGGCCTTGTAATAGTATAGCTCTGTGACAAAAAGCCGCTCCTCGGGGGTTATCTTCGGCGTCGATGCAAGCCAGAGCTTCGTATATTGAATTGCATTGTCGTACAAAGGCAGCAGCTGGCTGGCAGTGCCCGTCTTCATCGCCGCCGCTTCCCCGAAATAGGCCTGAGCCATGAACTCATAATGATCGATCAGATCCTTGCCGGTCAGGAACTCCGGATGCAGTTTGACCAGGGCCCACATCTTCTCCCAATACTCGATCGCCTTGGCCGGATCGTCCTTTCCCTGGTAATAAGTCTTTGCAATTGTGTCGTCGACGACCGACATGTCGTAACTCGCCGGATCCTCGCTCGGAATGAGTTTCATGAGGGCCTGCAATGCGCCATCGTAATTCTTGGCGTCGAACAGCGCCGGCAAGGTCGACAGGGTTTCTCCCGTCGCGTCATTCGTGTATTGCGGCCCACTCTCGTCGTCCGCGGCGGAGACGCCTGGGAACGAGATCAGGGTGACACAAACGGCGGCGAATAGGGCCAGCGGGCGCTGGGGAATGTGGCGGAAGGTGAAGTTGGACACCGAAAAATCAGTCAGCGTTGGTGATGTTGAAAACAATCGGCACCTGCATGTGGGTGTTGACCGCGCGCCCGCTCTTCTTGCCAGGCCGGAATCGCCACTTGGACACCGCCTGGACGGCGGCTGACTCGAACTCGCGCTGGGTCGAGGAAACCGCGAATGCGTTTCTCACATTGCCCGAGGCGTCGACTATAAAATCAACCAGCACCTGGCCCGAAATGCCTGCGCGGCGCATTTCAAACGGATATTGCGGGTTCCCCTGGACGATAGGAATGGGAATTTGGTCCAGCTTTGAAATATCGAAAATCTGCCCTATGCCGGCGCGCCAGCTTCCCGTATTCTGGGGAATCTGGATCGCTCCCTTCATCGACATGTCCTCGGGCGGGGGCGGCTCAAGCTTTTGCACGAAGGATGTGTCCGTCGTGATCTGCGGCACATCGTTCTGCATGGGCGGAGCGAGATCGACGGGAGTTTGCGCCTGCTGATCGTCCACTACGGGGTCCGGCTCGTCCGGCTCGAGCTTCGGCATTTCGATCAGCTGGATGGTCGGCTCCTTGGCCTTCGCCACCGCCGCCTTCGGGCGATGCGCCAAAAATTCTCCGATCCCGGCGGCTCCTCCGTGAACGAGGATCGAAAAGATAAGGCCTATTACCAGGTCGCGGCGCATGGGATTGGGGCTGGGAATCGTCCGTTTTTGAAAATCATTGGCCGGTGGGGCGGACGCGGGTCTCGACGGACACCTGTTCTATTCCGGCCTTGCGCACCTGGTCGAGAGCGTAGACGGTCAAGCCAAACTTTGCCTTGTCGTCGCCTGCGATCAAAACCTTGGGGACTTCGACAGCCTTCTTGTATTGCTCGAGACGGGCGGCGATTTCGTCCTTGTTGATCAGCTCCTTGTTCCAATAGCAGGTGCCCGCGTCCGAAACCTGGAGGGTCACCATCGTCTCGTCGGGCGGGCCCGTCTCCTGTTGAGCGACGGGAAGTTGCACCGGCAGCGACACGATATGGCTCAACGACAGGGTGAACAAAACGAAAGTCGCCAGGAGAAAAAAGATGACGTCGATCAGCGGTATGATCTCGATACGCGCTTTCTTCTTGAACTCCTGCGGCGCTGGTTTGATTACGGGCATTGGGGGTATTCGGGGGTGCGATTAGTTGGGGCAGCCGGCTATTATTGCGCGCTCTGCCCGGCCGGATGCGTTTCCGTCTCTATCAGGACCTTCTGGATCCCGGCTTTTCGGGCTTCGTCGAATACGTAATAAGCCGTGCTCCACAATGCGTTTTCGTCGCCGTTTATCAGGATGTGGGCGTCCGGCTCCGGATGCTGCGCGTGAAAAATTGTCAGGCGCTTTAGAAACTCGTCGAGCGTGATGGGATCCTTGTCCCAAGCTATGGTGCCTGTCGCCGTAACCGAGACGGTCGCCCAACCCGCGGGGTCCCGCGGCTCGCCCGTCTCTGACTGCGGCCGAGTGACGGATATCCCGTTCGACCTGTTCAGCGAAAGCGTAAACAGGACGAATGTGGCGAGAAGGAAGAAGATCACATCGATCAAGGGTATGATCTCGATGCGGGCTCTCTTCTTGCCACCGCTGGTTCTTTGACTACCGCCGCCGGCCATGATTTAGGAGGGTTGATCGCGCGAAGGAATGGTTCCCAGAATATTCCACCGATTGGTCACTTCTGGACGCCTTCGGTTTCGGACTTTGCGATGAGAATCTCCAGGGCGTGGGAGGCGTCCGAAATCTCCTGCTTCGCCTGCTCGGCGCGGGCGTTGAGATAGTTGTAGGGCATGAGGCAGCAGACGGCGATCGCAAGTCCGCAGCAGGTGGCGATCAGGGCCTGGGCGACGCCGCCGGTGATCTGGTTGGCCGCTTCCGCCAAGTTTCCCGTGCCCAGGGCGCCGAACGTCCCCATCATGCCGGTGACGGTGCCGAGCAGTCCGAGCAGCGGCGCCGCGGTGATCGCAGTGTCGAGGACCGCCATGCCCTGCTGGTAACGGTTCAATTCCTGGCTCGAGGCCCGGATGAACGCATTGGAAAGGGAGTATTCGCGGTTCGTAAGGCTGTAGGTGAGGATGCGGGCGATCGCATCCTGGCTCTTCTTTCCGATTTCGAGGGCTCCGTTGATGTTTCGTTTTTCGACCTGCTCAAGCATCTTCGCGACGACCTCCGGTTCATGATGGCTGTTCTCGCGGAAGATGAACAGGAGTCGTTCAGTCACGACGGTCAGCGCGACAAATGACAGAAGCAGAATCGGCCACATCATCGGGCCGCCATTGCTGAAAAGTTCCATGAGCGACTCGTCGCCGATCAGGAACGCTAGGGGAAGAGATGCGATGATCATAATAGAAGATGGGGCGATTGTGGCGGGAAAGATTTCGTGTTGCTAGCCGTAAAAAGGGGGGCGCCGGGGTAGCTCGGGGCTATGAGTTTAGACGCGTTCGATTGCCCGAATGCTCAATGTTTCTTCCAGCCGAAAAATTCGACTGGCGGTGAATCCGCCAAAATGTCCTTTCCGGACCAAGGGCGGATGAGAACTGGGGTGAGGCTGAGTTGATCAGCATGGCGCTGAGCGGAGGGAGTAAGATAAGGGAGAGAGGCCAACTTGGTGGCAACCGAAACTTCCTGTCAACCCACTTTCTGACCCGGATCGGAGAAGTAGCCCCTCTTAAAGGAGCAGCGGCAGGAAGAAGAATGACGGAGCGCCCCGGCGCGCCGCCGGTTTGCTTCGGATCGGGAGCATTGGCGGATCCAACGCCATGGGCAAGCCCCGAAAGATGGAGCATTCGATGGCTGCCCGGCTAGGACTCGAACCTAGACAAGCAGATTCAGAATCTGCTGTGCTACCATTACACCACCAGGCAGTGGTCAGGAAATCGCCCGAGGAAAGATTGGAGCCGGCGACGGGAATCGAACCTGCAACCACCTGTTTACAAAACAGGTGCTCTACCGTTGAGCTACGCCGGCGTACTAACTGAAATGCGGGCCAAAATTGACTGCGAAATAACAGGGGAGCTTGGTGGCTCCCCGGGGACTCGAACCCCGAACCTACTGATTAAGAGT
>Ga0182024_10001310_pt1 | contig 64429 bp, 59 predicted proteins | sample P32metaG_FD_120480 | JGI IMG/M metagenome (GOLD analysis project Ga0182024, IMG submission 120480) | Permafrost microbial communities from Stordalen Mire, Sweden - P3-2 metaG (Illumina Assembly) | ecosystem: Environmental > Terrestrial > Soil > Wetlands > Permafrost | place: Sweden: Stordalen... | reverse complement strand
GTCAAAGAACTGGTCGAAAGAATCGATCAATACGTTCGGGCCTCCAACTCCAACACCCACACCCACCCTTTCACCTGGACGGCCACGGCCGATTCCATCTTCGCCAAAATCCAGCGACTATGTTAACGTATTTCCGGGACAGTACACTAGCATGAGGGCTAGCTGTGGCGGGGAATCCCGGAACACGTTCGCTCGGACAATGGCCCGGAGTTCGTGGCCCAGGAGCTGCGGAAGTGGTTGGCGAATCTGGGAACCGGGCCACTGTACATCGAACCGGGCAGTCCTTGGGAGAACGGGTACTGCGAGAGCTTTAACGGCAAGCTGCGGGATGAATGCTTAAACGGAGAGATTTTCTATTCGTTGAAGGAAGCGCAGGTCGTGATGGAGAGGTGGCGGGTGGAGTACAACACGGAGCGTCCGCACTCGGCGCTGGGCTACAGGCCGCCGACGCCGGCGGCCTGTAGCCCCCCCCGGTTCCGCCAAATCTCAATTCACAGGTTCAGACTGTGGTATAAGAACTCTCCCACAACGCTTGGTACAAAATCTCGGGCTGGCCAAGTCCAGGATTCAGTGGCCGAATGACCCGGTCGGCATAGAAACGCGCCATCCAAATCGAAAGCTGCTTTTGGTTCAAAGTGTCAAACGACGCTTGGATCTGTCCTTCAACATAAGCCTTCATGTGCTCGCGAAAATGGTCTTTCCCCATTGCTCTCCCCTGACAGACGCATGCCCTTTCATTACAACCGTCACAGAGTTTAATCATTTGGGATGCGGTCGTAAAGTATGGCTAGCGCGTAATGACATAACCGAACGCCGCGGCGAAAAATCCTTACAGACTTGGGCCTTGCATTTCCCAATACCCGGATAAAATGGAAAGGTGCGCCATACCGGACGGAGGAATACGTTGGCGGGGGCGTTGTGGCCTCTATGAAAACGATGTGCTTCGAAAGAACCGGCTTTGGAGCCCTCCCCCGTGGCTTCGGGGGACCTCGGGACTCTCAGTGAACCTCTGTGTCCTCTGTGGTGAAGCCATTTGGAGCGCCTCGCGCATGTGCGAAGCCCTTAGGGGTGCCCCAGGTACCCGCTGAAACCTGGGGACCGTCGCACCGGCAGCCGGCCTTATGGCGGAATTAGGGAGGTCACACGATGGAAAATGAGTACACAAAAGAACCGTTTTTAATCTCTGCAGCGCTGACAGTCGCGCACCCGTAAATCCTTTGGCACGTGATAAATACATTTTTTCGGTGCAAACGCCGCCGGAGCCAGGACGAGCGAAATGTCAGCAGCGATAAATGGCCATCATTCCTTCGCGTCATTCTCGTTGGCGTGGCCTCAGGAAATATCGCGGAAAATTCAGGTTTGCGTCACGCGAGGCAAGTCAAAATAGGGCATATAGGGTTATGCTCCTTGACAAGTGTTCCGCGCAAACGTTATAAGCGCGAGTGAGGATTTTTGCGCAGGCGTGGCGCGGAACCAGCGCCCGTGAAGCGCCGCTGAACGGAGGATGTGATGTTCCACGCAAAAATGGATGACGACGATAACGACGAGCTGCCTCGCTACGAAGAGGAGCACGATCACAAGGACAAGGACGAGCACGAACACGATCACGAGCCCGCCGAACACGATAGCGATGACGCTCTCGATGATGACGACGCCGAGGACGACGCTGGCGAAACCGCTCCCGGATCGGGACGCGCAAGCGGCGGCTCGCAACAGCGCTCGGGAGGCGGCGGCGGTGGCATGGAAAATGGCGGTGCGGCTGGGATGGCAAAATCAAAGCGCGCTCCCATGCCCGCATCGCAAGGTGGCGGGAGGGGCGGCACAAAATCAGTCAACGCAGGGAAGAAGTCCAGCGCCGCGCGCGGAGGCAAAGCGGAAAGCGCCGGAAAGAAATCCAGCGGCGGTGCAGCGAAGAAATCGGCTAAGAGTTCGGGCGGGCGTGGCAAGAAAGCTTCGGGGCGCGGCGGCTCCTCGCGTAGCGCGTCATCGGGAAGTAAGGGCGGAGGCAAAGCGCGAGGCAAGGGCCGTGCCAGCGCTTCGAGCCGGAGCTCGGCAGCCAAGCGCGGCGGGTCAGGCAGAAAAGGCGGCGCGAAACGCGGAGGCAGTGCCAAGCGTGGCGGGTCGTCAAAGAGTTCCAAAGGCGCCGCATCTAAAAGGAAAGGCGATACCAAAGGTGGTAGCGCCAAAGGCCGCGGCAAACGCCGCTAGCATCTTGTTGGGCAATTCGTCTCTGTCTTGAACTGTAAACGGGAAGAGGCCCGGGGCTAATACCGCCGGGCCCCGTTTGCCCCGCCGCCTCAATGGGCAACTGTCACACTTCGGCGCACTCCCGCCGGAGCATGTGGTCCGCGCATAAATATCTTTCGCTTGCTCTGCGCCGCGCAAGCCGTTAGGATACCCGCCGATGCCGCTGGCCCTCGAGCATATCCGGCGAATGCAGGCGGAGCCCAATCGCACCTCATGCGCTGCGATGACGGTCATTATTACGTGGTCAAATTTCGCAATAATCCCCAGCATTCCCGCATCCTGGCGAATGAATTGCTCGGTACCCGTATGGCAGCGAGGCTGGGCTTGCCGGTGCCTCCCGCGGCGGTGGTGTAGGTAACCGAGGAATTAATCGCCGGTACCGAGGAGCTTTGCATGCAACTGGGGCGGGGGGCGCAAACCGTGCGAATCGGGCGCGCAGTTTGGCTCGCGCTATACGGGCGATCCCGTGGCCCAGCCGGTGACCGATTATCTGCCCTATGAGCAGTTACGAAACCTGGAAATTTCGCCGACTTTCGGGGCATGCTGGTCTTCGACAAATGGACATGCAACACCACCGGCCGCCAGGCGATTTTCCAACGTACTGCCGGAGGACAAAATTATCGCGCGCTGATGATTGACCAGTGATTTGCTTTAATGCCGGCGAATGGAATTTTCCGGATTCACCCTTGCGCGGAATCTATCTGGGATCGCTGGTCTACGCGGACGTGAATGGCCCCGAATCATTTGCGCCCTGGCTCGACCGGCTGACCCGGCAAATTTTGCAGCACATGAAAAAATCCGTTCCTGTGGAGGAGTTCACCCGGGCGGGCGATCCGTTGCGGGTGGATTATGGATACCGCCGCAACGGCACGCACGGCTATATTCACGCGTTGTCCCTGGCGCGCGATCCCGCGCAGGCCAAGGTGCTGGCTTACACTTTCGACGCGATTCGCGCGCGCCAGCCGCACTCGGAATTCACCGCCATCACGGAAGCGTCCGCCAGCCCCGATAATCCGCGCGACCAGTTCGTGGTCCGGCTCTTCGCCGATAGCGGCATAAGCCTGGTGGCACTGTCGCAGGTGGAAAAATTCGCTGACGACTTGCGCCCGCGCCTGAATTAATTCTCAGGATTCCGCAAACACGCCATCAGCGAGACGGGCAGATACCGGCGACAAAGATCATCGGTATGCAACGCGAAGTCAGGGTTTGTTGGGCGGCGCTTCGGCCCGGACCGCGGCTTCGGCGGCCTGAAAGCCGATCTTGCTGTGGGTGCCATCGCAAAAAGGCTTTTGCACGCTCGCGCCGCAACGGCACAACGAAAATGCCGGCTTGGCGCTCACATCAATCGGTTTCCCGTCCACGTCAATCAGTTCGACGCCGCCTTCAGGCGCTTCCACGCGGTACGGGCCATTCGGCCTCAGCGTGATTTTTATATTAGCCATTAATTTTTCCTCGCTTTTACCATTTGCGCGCTGAAGGTTCAAGCGTGCGCCAGTCGAAAAAGCCGATCACTTGTCCCGCGAAAACAGCAGGAGTTACAGTACCGCTTCGCTCCAGTTTTCCAGCACCGACTTCACCCGGCTCAGGAACTGGTGCGACACCGCGCCATCCACCACCCGATGATCGTACGACATGGTGACGTAAACCATGGACCGGATCGCGATGGCGTCGTTAATCACTACGGGGCGCTTTTGAATGGTTCCAATGCCCAGGATCGCGACGTTGGGCTGGTTGATCACCGGCAGGCCCATTAAGCCGCCGAAGACGCCGGGATTGGTGATCGCAAACGTGCTTTCCTGCACTTCCTCGGGCTTCAGTTTTTTCGCACGGGCACGCTCGGCCAGATCGTTCATGGTCCGCGCAATGCCCAGAAAATTCTTCTCCTCGGCGTTCTTGATCACCGGCACGATCAGCCCCCAGTCGAGGGCCACCGCAATGCCAATGTTACATTCGCGGTGATAAACCACGTTAGTTCCGTCCACCGAGGCGTTGACTGTGGGAAAGGCCCGCAAACCCTCCACCACGGCGCGCACGAAAAACGGCATGAACGTGAGCTTGGTACCGCTGGCTTTTTCGAACTCCTCCTTGCCCTTGGCGCGAATCCCGACGATGCGGCTCATATCCACTTCTTCCACGGAATACACGTGCGCCGAAACCCGTTTGGAGACCAGCATGTGTTCGGCAATGCGCTGGCGCATCACCGACATGGGCTCCACGTCATAGTTGCCGAAATATATCCGCTCGCGCGGCACGGCCGTTTCGAACTGGGCGTGAGCGACACCACCCGCGCCCGCGGCGGGAGGCGGCGCTGAAGCGGCCACTGGCCGGTTTTGCGCAGCCGCTGGGGATGGACGCGACTCCGCCGCAGGCGCGGACTTACGGGCGTCAATTGCGTTCAGAATATCTCTCTTGCTCACCCGGCCGCCCGCGCCCGTGCCCGGGACCCGGCTCAGGTCAATTTCATGTTCACCGGCCAGTTTGCGCACCAGAGGCGAGCTGCGAATTTTTTCATCGCGTTCGCCACTTTGTTCGGAAACCCCGGCCCCACTCGCCGCTATATCGGCTCCTGAAGCTTTTGCGGTGCTGACCGGCTCGAGCGGTCCCTTGCTCCCCGGCGCTTCCTCCGCCTGCGCTCTGTCCCTTTCCTTTAGCGGCGAGCCCGAAACGGAAGGAGCCGGAGCGGAGGGCGAGGGCGCCGACGCGGCATCTGTCTTTGGTTGCGATGCGGGAGGAGGGGAAGTTGGGCTGGCGGCTGCGGGACTCGCGCCTGCTCCAGCGCCCTCCGCATCAATCACGCCCACCACCGTCTGTATTGGTACGGTCTGCCCTTCACCGACTTTGATTTCGCGCAGCACGCCCGCAGCCGGCGCGGGGATTTCCGCATCCACCTTGTCGGTGGAGATTTCAAACAGCGGCTCGTCCCGCTCCACCTTGTCGCCGGCTTTCTTCAGCCACTTAGTGATGGTGCCTTCAAAAATGCTTTCGCCCATTTGGGGCATGATTACATCGGTCGCCATGTGATCTCCTTACTCCCGGTCCATCGCAAGTTCATTCCATCCGCATCCAATCTCAATATTGCGCCAGTTCGCGGGCCGCGCGCATCACGTCGGGCACGCCGGGCAAAAAACGCTCTTCGAGCGGAGGCGAATAGGGCACTGGAGTATCGAGAGACGTCACCCGCTGAATCGGGCCGTCCAGATCCTCGAAGGCGTTTTCGCAAACCATGGCCGCAATCTCCCCGGCAATTCCTCCGGTACGAGTATCTTCGTGAACGATCAGCAGCTTGCTGGTCTTTTTCACGGACGCGAGGATTGTTTCCTTGTCCAGCGGCATCAGCGTACGCAGATCGATTACTTCCGCCGAAATCCCCTCGGCGGCCAGTTTTTCCGCTGCCTCGAGGGATGTGTGCATCATCGCCGCATAGGAAATAATTGTGAGGTCGGCGCCCTCGCGGCGGACGATGGCCTTGCCCAGCGGCACGGTGTATTCACCTTCGGGCAATTCTTCTTTGATACGTCGGTACAGAAATTTATGCTCCAGAAAAAGTACCGGATTATTGTCGCGTATAGCCGATTTCAGCAACCCCTTGGCGTCATAGGGCGTGGACGGATAAACCACCTTCAGCCCGGGGGTGTGGGCATAATACATTTCCGGATTGGCCGAGTGAAACGGTCCGCCATGCACGCCACCTCCTGAAGGGCCGCGCACTACCATTGGCACCGGCGCGCCCCACCGGTAGTGTGACTTGGCTACGAAATTGGTCATCTGGTTGAAAGCGCAGGCCAGAAAATCAATGAACTGCATCTCCGCGACGGGGCGAAGTCCCATGTAGCTCATTCCCACCGCCGCGCCGATGATCGCGGACTCGCTGATGGGCGTGTCAATCACCCGCTCCCAGCCGAATTTATTCAACAGCCCTTCGGTGACTTTGAACGCACCGCCATACACGCTGATGTCCTCACCGATTAACACTACCGCCGGGTCGCGTTCCATTTCCTCGGAAAGCGCCTGACGGATTGCCTCGACCATGGTGACGGCAGCCATCAGTTTTTCCCCTTGCGCAACGGGTGGCGAGCGGGGCTCTTCGCCCCAGTATTCTTCTGGCCGCCGGATCTCACACCGGATTTCGCATCGCCGGAAACATTCTCGGAACGCTGATCACTCGGCGCCAGTTTTGACACGGCGACGGATTCCATCTTCTCTGTTTCGATGTTCTCCAACTGGCCAAAATCTTCCACCGTCCAACCGTCCATCTCAATGCTGCACCGCGGCGGAGTTACTTCTTCCACGGGACGCTCCCACCGGGCCTTAATTTCATGGCACCCATCGCAGAACACGCCCTGCTCGGCAAGCTCCGCCGGAGGCAGCGGCGATTCCTCGGCGAATTTTTGATCTTCATCCAGCTCGCGCTCGATTCGCGCGTCTATCTCGGCCTTTTTCTTTTCGTTCCATAGTCCGGCATTGGTCAGATATTTTTCATAACGGCCGATGGGATCCTGCGCTGTCCAATATTCCACCATGGCCTTGGGAACATACTCGGCAGGGTCATGCTGCGCATGCCCGCGCATACGATGGGTCTTCGCTTCAATCATTACCGGCCCGTCGCCCGCCCGGCAGCGCTCCACCGCATCCTTGGCGGCCTGATATACCGCGAGAACATCATTACCATCCACAATCGCGCTGGCGATTCCGTAGGACTTCGCGCGCTCGGCCAAATTGCGAATGGGAACCTGCCGTTTTACCGGTGTCGAATAGGCCCATTGATTATTTTCCACCACGCACACCAGCGGCGCGCGCTGCACCGCCGCGAAGTTCATCCCTTCATGAAAAACGCCCGTGGACGTTCCGCCATCACCAATCCACGTCATCGCAACAATTGTCTGTCCTAGGTAACGCCCGGCGATTCCCACCCCGGCCAGCACTGGAATTAAATCACCCAGCATGGAAATGGGAGACACGATATGCTTGGTTTTCAAATCGCCGAAATGGCTGGTGCCATCCTTCCCCAGCGTGGGCGAAGTATATTTGGCCATGTGCTGAGTGAAAATATCGCGTGGCTTGCAACCCTTAACCAGCAGCGCGCCAATATTGCGAATCATCGGCGCCATCCAATCCCTGGCCTCGAGCGCATAAGCAGTGCCGACAGAAATGCCTTCCTGTCCCAGGCTGGAATACAATCCGCCCACAATCTTGCTCTGGCGGAACAGGCGCACCATTCGCTCTTCCAGCGAGCGATTGAGCCGCATGTAGTAGTACAAATCCAGATGCTGTTCGCGCAATAATGTCTGCGCCATTCCGTGCCCCTTTATCGCTGCTCTTTTACGTTACACGCGTGGCCGGTTCCTCACACCGTTACCGGCTTCGCCACATTGGCTTCCGCGCATTCCAGCGCCTCTTCCAATTCCGCCAACCCAACCACGTGCATCTCGCGATTAAAAATTTCTCCGAAGACTTCCGTTACCACGGGAGCAACCCCAGCCAGGGCCACCGGCCGGCCGAGCAATTTCTCCAGCGAAGTCGAGTGGCAACCAGCAATTCCGCATGGCACGATCAAATCAAAATAACGCAGGTCCGTGCTCACATTGAGCGCAAAACCATGCGACGTTACCCAACGACTTAAATGCACTCCAAGCGCACCCAGCTTTTCTGAACTCGCGGCGGAAACCCACACCCCGATCTTCCCTGGATTGCGGCCAGCGCTAATTCCAAAAAACGCCGCCGCGCGTATCATTACCTCTTCCAATTGACATGCATACCAGCACACGTCCCGGCGCATGGCCGCGAGATCCAAAATTGGGTAGCCCACAAGTTGTCCCGGACCATGATAGGTAATGTCTCCCCCGCGGTCGGAGGGATGAAATTCCACATTCATCTGGCGAAGCGAATTGTCGCTGGCTAGCAGATTCTCGCGCTTGCCGTTGCGCCCCAGTGTAATCACGTGAGGATGTTCGCACAGCAGCAGCACGTCGGGAATCAGACTTGCTTTCCGCGCGGCCACGCAATGGTGCTGCAGCTCCAGCGCCTTACCGTAGGAAGTAAGCCCCAAATCAACTTCCCAACAAATACCCGCGTGGAACTGCCCCTCGTTGTTCCTCGCGTGGTTGTACCCGCAATCAGGCATTAATGGCCAGCCCGCGCACGGAATTGAACGCATCTCCCATCGCTTCCCAGACCGTCGGATGCGCATGAATCATGGCCATCATGTCGTCAACTGTGGCCTCAAGCTGCAGCGCGGTCACCGCTTCGGCGATGATCTCGGTCGCAAGCGGCCCGATAATATGCACGCCCAGAATCTCGCCGTACTTTGCCTCGCTAACCACCTTGATGAATCCGCCATGGCTGCCCAGAATCGTGGCTTTGCTATTGCCCACGAACGGAAATTTCCCGGTCTTTACGTCATAGCCCGCGTCGCGCGCCTGTTTTTCCGTCATACCCACCGAGCCAATCTGCGGCTCGCAATATGTAGCGTTAGGGCATCTCATTTTGTCGAAAGGCTGGACAGGTTTTCCAGCCATTCGGCCTACCGCTATCAGACCCTCCATCGAACCAGCGTGAGCGAGGAGCGGCAACCCGGCTACAATGTCGCCAACGGCGAATAGCCCTGGTTCATCGGTCTCAAGAAATGGCCCGGCGTAAACAAATCCGCGCTCCACTTTGGCCTTGGTCTTTTCGAGACCAGTGCCTTCTGTCATCGGCCGCCGTCCGACGGCAATCAGCACTACGTCCGCCGCCAAAGTCTCTTGCTTACCGTTGCGATCGGTAAAAACAACCGCCGCGCCATTGCCATCTTTCTTCACCGACTCAACGCGCGATTGCGTCTCAATCCGAATACCCCTCTTGCGAAATGCCTTATCCAGCTCCGCTGAAATTTCCTCATCTTCAATTGGCGTCACACGAGGCAGCATTTCAAGAATGGTCACTTCGCTGCCGAAGGAACGATAAATAGAAGCAAATTCCACGCCCACTGCGCCTGCGCCAACAACAACCAGTTTCTTCGGGATTTGCGGCAGCGATAAAATCTCGCGGTTGGTAACAATCACCTTTCCGTCAATTTCCACACCGGGTAGCGTCCGCGCTTCCGAGCCTGTTGCCAGTATGATGTATCGCGTCTCTATCTCCTGAGTCTTGCCGTCCTTTTCCACGCTGACGCGACCCGGCCCGGCGATTTTTCCCCAGCCCTGCATCATCTCCACTTTGTTCTTGCGGAATAGCAGCTCGATGCCCTTGGCATGCTTTTGGACGATCTTGTTCTTGCGCTCCAAAATCGCGCCCCAGTTCACCTTCACGCCCTCGACTTCAAATCCAAATTCCTTGGCCCTCTGAAAATACTCGTAGATTTCCGCGTGATGCAGCAGCACTTTGGTGGGAATGCAGCCCACGTGGAGACAGGTGCCCCCGAGAAACGGATTTTGCTCAACAACCAGCGTTTTCAGTCCATACTGCCCCGCGCGGATAGCGGCCACATAACCGCCGGGCCCGCTGCCAATAATCACCAAATCGTATTTCGCCAAGATTCCCTCCCTTAAAACACCAGCCGCTCGAAATTACACCAAGTCATCTTTCGGTGGCTTTTCGGATCCTGTACCCTCTATGGCCGTCGCTACAACAGCGCGTGAAAACAGGCGGCAATCCCTCACCTATTGGATGAGATCCGGGTGCCCCCCGCTTCTCCATCGCGCGGATTTTAACCCGCTACAAATTTGGCATTTCCGCGATATTTGGATTACTACGGTAAACTGGCGATTCTATCAGTCGGTTTACCGCCCCGCAACCTGGCCCTCGGAGACATGCCGCGAGAGAAACCTTTTGCCCAGAAATCACGTAATATCAATTAGCTACAGTTCAGCCCGCGAAGGCCGATGGATGTCGCCCGCAGGGTTAACCGAGGAGAAGCTTCATGAGCACGGTATTCCCTCCCGAATTCTCGGAGCCGATTGCCCCTCCGCCTCCACAGCGGCGCTCGCCTGTCGCCAACGTGTTTATCGGCCCGCGAGGTTTGCGCGCGGGATGGCGTGCGCTATGTTTCGTTCTCATAACCGCAGGACTGCTGCTGGGGTTTCAATTTGCCATTTCTCACATGCCCGCCGTTTTGCGGGCGATTCATGCTCAAGGTCAGGAACATGTGATGTCACCAGGGTTAATGCTCATCTCAGAATTACTGGCCTGTTTTTGCGCCCTGGTGGCCGCCACTCTAATGGCTCGGGTGGAAAACCGCTCCGTGGCCGATTACGGCTTGCGGGGGCGTGGACTCCGCGGAAGATTCTTCGTTCAGGGTCTTGTGTGGGGAATCGTGGAAATCTCTTCGTTGATGCTGGCCATTGCCGCCTTCCGCGGATTCTCCTTCGGCAATTTGGCTTTACACGGAGGCGAGTTGGTAAAGTACACGCTCCTCTGGGCCATGGTTTTTCTTTTGATTGGTTTTTTTGAGGAGTTTACGTTTCGCGGTTATCTCCAGCACGCTTTTCAGCAGGGCATGGGCTTCTGGCCTGCTGCGATCCTGGCCAGCACGATCTTCGGTGCCCTCCATCTCCATAACGTGGGAGAGGACTGGGCTGGTGCCCTGATGGCCGGCCTCTTCGCAATTCTGGCCTGCCTCACCCTCCGCCGCACCGGCAGCATCTGGTTAGCCATTGGAATGCACGCGGGCTACGATTTCGGCGAAACCTTCCTCTTTTCGGTTCCTGACAGCGGTGTGCCTCCTTCCCATTCCCTGCTCCACTCCACCCTGCACGGGCCCAGTTGGCTCACGGGAGGCGCGGTTGGCCCCGAGGGCAGCATCTTCGCGCTCGTCATGCTGGTGTTGGCGATTGTGGCCGTGCATTTCATTTATCCGCCCAACCGCTGGACCGCCGGTATGCACGATGAAACCGCCGGAGCTATGCCGCGAAACCTTTCACCGCGCATCTGAGTCTAATCACAGTTGCCCTACCCGTTTGGAGATGATTCTCCATTCCCGCGGAGCATAACGGACAATTTGACAACTTGTGCGGCAATTCCTAGAATGGTCGGATTTTATTGGTCGCGATTCAAGGAAACGGAAATAGGAGTCCGAACACAAGAGCCGGTCATGGAACCGACTGACAGGAACTGACTGACATGGACAAGAAGCGCCTCGAATATTACAAGAAAAAACTTGAAACCCGCCGGGATGAGCTCGTAACTGCCATCAACCGCACCGAACAACAGGGTCGCGAGGCGGATGACGATCCGACCGTGGACCTGGCCGACAAGGCCGCCAACTCCTACACCAAGGAATTTCTCTTCGGCCAGACCCACGCCGACCGGTCCACGCTCCAGCTCGTGGAGGAAGCACTTGAGCGCATCCGCAAAGGCACCTTTGGCGAGTGTGTCAATTGCGAGGAGGACGTCCAACAGAAGCGCCTGGAAGCAGTCCCCTGGACGCGCTATTGCCTCCCTTGCCAGCAGAAGGAAGAACGAGGCGAGCTTTAATCTAGCCGATCTTGCTCGCCTGCACGGCAACTTGGATGCGGTCTCTTTGCATCGCTCGGGATCTGCGGCGTTTACTCTTTTGTAGCTACCCTTCCGCGAAAAAACTGAAAGGCCAAACCGTCCTGCTGGTGGATGATGTTTTCACCATCGGCGCCACCTTTGACGCCTGCGCACGTGCTCTCCGCAAAGCTGGAGCGGCAAAGGTGATCGGGCTCATCGCGGCACTTGTAATTTATCGGATGGATGTCGGGTCTTAAAGGCGCGAACCACTGGAAAACCGGTCCTCTGTTGGTGCATGATAATAAACGCATGATTGCCGCCGTGCATTTTGGCGCAATTTAGCGGCTTCAAGTCTTCCCGGTGCTGTGGTCAGTTTACGCCGGTAAGCATACGAGGTGCCCATGGAACGTGGGGTTTTACGTCCACGCCCGAAGCTCTCAGCGTTCTTGAATCCAGCGGAAGCGAGGGACCATCACGTCCGCCCCCGCAGCGTGCGGCCAACGGCGATGCAGGCCCCTGTACTGGTTCTGAACGCCACGTTCGAACCCATTCACGTAACCGCCGTCAGGCGCGCCTTGCTCCTGCTCTTCAAAGGCGTGGCCCAAACCGAGGAAATCCAACCCAACCATGTACATTCGCCCCGACAAGCCATTCCCGTGCCTTCGGTAATTCGCCTCCTTACCTACCGGCACATTCCTCAACAGAGCCGTGCTCTTTCGCGCAAAAATATCCTCTTGCGGGATCGCAATACATGTCAGTTCTGCGGTCGCGCTTTTCCGGCTTCAGATCTCACATTGGACCACGTTCTGCCCCGGTCACGTGGCGGACCGTCGAGTTGGGAAAATTTGGTGGCTTGCTGCTACAAATGTAATAACAATAAAGGGGATCGTACCCCGGAGGAGGCCGGATTGCACCTCGCTCGGAAGCCTCGTCCCTTTACCCTGCACACTTCCCGGCAACTAATGCGCCTTATTGGCCATAAAGACGAAAAATGGCGCAAATATCTCTTCTATTGAGCCCGCCCTGTGGGCAGAAGCCAGCCTAAAAATAATTAACTACGGTTTGTAACTTTCCCATATCACACACATCTTGAGTGGTAAGACAACTTCTAGGACACACCCCGGGAAGTGTTTTGGTTGTGGCCAAATCACTTCCCTTAATTTTTGCCCAAATCGGCATACTAACCTGCTGTCACATTTTCCCTGCGTCAGATTAATCCTGGGACAAACGCTAATCCTCGACAGCCCCTTATCGCCGAAATATCACCATCAGATTTTGACGCCAATTTTCATTGAGCCCAATCTGAAATATCTCCGTTTCATGCGATGCAAACCCGAGCAGCACTCCGGTGGACGAATGGAACTGGAAACCTGGAGCAACCAGCCAAAGCAATGGCGGGCGCGGGTCCAAAGTAATTCCCCTGAAATATCCAAGCCGCTGGAAATCCCCGTCGGCATGATGGCGGCTCACCCGCAGCCGGTAATCCAGCGCCTGTAATGGCAATTGAATGTCCTCTGACGCTTTCAATTCAATAAGCGCCAGCCTGCCCTGTCGAGTCACCCCTAAAAGATCCGCGACTCCCCGATCCCCGCCTGCGGCGAACATTAATTGCGAATATAAGTATCTCGGATCCAGCGACGCATCCAGGCAATCTGGCGCCGCAATTATTTGGGTTTCCATCCAACGTTCCGGATCTGCCCAATAGATACGATGGGCCGCCCCCGTGCTTTCAGGACTTCGATACCGCGGCAGTTCACAAAGAAGCTTCGCAAGATCGCCTAGCCGCTCTCACGTAAGCGTCCGAAGAGTATTGCCCATAGCGCACCACACCGGAGTTCCAGCGCGCAGACTCCAACCCTCGAAAGCGTAGCGCCACTTCATTTGTTCCAGGTAACGGCACAGCCTCGATCACCCGAGACGCTTCGGAAACCAGATTCATCACTTCGACAATCTGCGGCCGGGCCACCGCCAGAAGCGCTTCTTGGTTATCAAGTCGCGGGAGGTTTCCCGCGTCTTTCGTGTCAACCTGCCGCAGAGTTTCCGTGGCCGCGTCGAATTCAAAAATCTCCAGGTTCAGCGAACGATCGAGCGCCTTTGACCGTTGCGCCGTAGCCGCTGTCATTCCGGTGGGCAGGATCAACCGCAGGCCATAAATCCTTCTCGGAAGAGACCACTTTCGCTGGTAATCCAGCCACAGCAAGGCAAAGGCAAGCGTACCATCTACCGCTGCCGCGGATTCCGAGGGGGACACGGCGAGGAAAGCCCACGTGCGTCCGGCTTCGGTCATCAGCCCCCGGGGATAAAGACCCGAAAGTGAATGTTTCAAGTCCGGAGAGGCGGTGAGCGATTCCACCCGTGCATCGGGAAACTTTTCCCGGAGCAGCCGTCCAAACTGGGCCCGAAATTTCTCTCGGTTCAACCGTCCCCCCCCCGTGCGGGGAAATTCCCGGCGGCGGAATTCCAGTTTGCTATGTCGCGCGTGACCGAACTGGCTCACCTCCAATACCACCCGATCCGGCTCCGCTTCCAACAAATCAGTGACGCGCCGCGACAAGTTTCGCGAAGCAGACCAGACATGAATCACCAGATTGCGTCCTTGCTCGCGCAATTCCCACTGAGGCGGGATCAATTCGGCCTGAAATGTTCCGTCTTCGCGGATTTCAATTTCGCCGGCGCTGCCGTCTGGGGAGGTGAGCAACCTTTCGAGTGCTTGCTCGATTTCGCTGGCGGAGGGCATAAAAGCAGAGATGACTATTCGAGGGTCAAGCCGATAATTTTCACGTCGGGGTAAGACTGATCCCACGTAACTGGCACGCCTTCAAACGCGAGTTGAATGCTCTCACGCTGGCCCGCTTCAATCGCTGATTTCGGGCCGCTGATCAGCCGGCGATTTTCATGAAGCACCACGTTACCGGAAACATCGTGGAAATCCACCGCTACATCAATTGCCAATACCCGGCGCACACCATCATTGAGCGCCACGCCATTTATATAGGTCACTTCCTGATTCAGGAAATTCGCCGCGCGGGACATCTGCAAATCGGTGAAGTGAATGCGCTGAGCATAAGCCTGCTCCGCGGCGTTAAATGGCAATGCCTGATCAGATGCCAGCCCCGCCGCCGGCTTGCCACGGCTGAGGAGGATCACCAGGCCCCCTAATACTATTACCGCGCAAACGCCGATGGCTATGCTGATCCACAAATGGCTGCGGTCTTCATCACCGAGGTTCGTTTCCAGACGCGGTTCTTCCATCACGGATGCCTCAACAAGATACTGATACAGGTGCCTGCAAAATTATTATTTAGCGCCCAATGGCCAGCCGCTGAATCAGCGCCGCCGGAAGCCCGGCGTCTGTCATTCTTTCTTGCACCAGCGCAATATCATAGGCGGCACGGCCGAATTCCAATTGCTGTGCTCCCAAATCCGCGATTACAAATGCGGCTCGCGCATCGCCATCGCGGGGCTGGCCAACCGACCCTGGGTTCACCAGATATCGCATCCCAGGCTCCAATTTCAACGGCGAAAAATTCTCTTCTGAAGGCACCCGGGGATACAGCACTTCTACCTGGTCGTCGCGGAGAACAAACCCTCCCTGGACATGCGTGTGCCCGAAAAACGTTACCGGCACGGGAGCGTCGAGCAATCCTTCCAGCGCCTGTGCCGGACTAAACACATATTCGTCCTCATCGTGAGATGCACCATGGACAAGCTCCACTCCCTCCATCCGCAGGGGTCCCCGCGGCATCCCGCGCAGATATTCGCGATTTTCAGGGGTGAGCCGATCGCGAGTCCACAACGCCGCCGTCCTGGCTGCTGGATTGAACCCCTCCGGCTCTTCTAAGCCGCAGCTTACTTTGTCATGATTGCCGCGAATGATCACCGCGCCGAGGTCCTTCAGCCGCGCGATTACTTCGTTTGGATCCGGCCCATATCCCACAAGATCGCCCAGACAGGCAGTCCTGTCGCACGGCGCTTCGTTCCGGGCACACGCGAGCACAGCATCCAATGCGGTCAGGTTTGCGTGAATGTCGCTGAGAATGAGCAGCCGCATCAGGGTTATGTTGCCTCCGGATGGAAATTATAGCCGAATGACGTTTACGATACCGCAAACTTGGGCGAACCACGAGGACTCAACTGATCAGCATGCAATCCCCGTAACTATAAAAGCGATAGCCAACCTCCACAGCGTGCCGGTAAGCGGCCAAAATTCGTTCGCGGCCCGCGAATGCTGCCACCATGACCAGCAGACTCGATTGCGGCAGATGAAAGTTGGTCAGCAATCCATCTACAACACAGAACGGTCGGCCGGGATAAACGTAAATAGTGGCTTCGGCCGCCCCGGCGAGCATACCCTCCACGCACGCACCGTTTGGATTGTTCCCTCGCGATTCGGCGCGTGCCGCCGAATCTTCCAGCGCTCGAACCACTGTGGTCCCCACGGCTATAATGCGACGGCCGTCACGTCGTGCACGCTCAATCGCATTAACCGTGCTTTCCGGAATGTTGTAACGCTCGGTATGAATCGCATGCTCTTCCACATCTTCTGTTCGAATGGGCTCAAATGTGCCTAGGCCAACTTCCAAAGTGATTTCGTGGACCTCGATTCCCCGCCCCTTGAGATTCGAAACCGTTCCCGCCGTGAAATGCAAACCCGCTGTCGGTGCCGCCGCCGCGATTCCTTGACTCGCAAATATGGTCTGGTAGCGCTCGCGATCCTTCGGAGCGTCCGGCCTGGAAATGTACGGGGGCAGAGGGATATGCCCCAGCTGCTCCACGACCTGCTTAAAGTTGCCCGCGCATGTGAACCGCACCTGCCTCATTCCAAATTCCCCGTGGGATTCCACCGACGCCTTCAACTCGCCGTCGCCGAATATCAGTGTCTCGCCGATCCGCACCTTCCTCCCTGGGTGGACCAGCGCCTCCCACAAGAGGGGCTCGATTTCCCGCAGCAGCAGCACCTCGATCTCCGCCGAAAGAAATTCTCCATCCAACTGCGCTGATCGCCCCGCTCGTCCCGTGCTCAGGCCCAAGCGCCTTCCCAGCAACCGAACTGGCATTACCCGAGCATTGTTGACGATTACAAGGTCATCGGCCCGAAGTAACTCCGGCAACTCTCGAAAATAGCGGTCCTGCCATGCCCCGTTGCCCCGGGCGACCAGCAAGAGACGTGAAGCGTCCCGCTCCTCCAGCGGCTCTTGAGCTATCAATTCCCGTGGAAGATTGTAGCTAAACTCCGAAACCTTCATTCACTCCTCATGCTCCATTAGCTTCCTTACGCAACACAAACTTCACTGGAAAGTTAGTTTAATATGTTTAATAACAACACCTTACAAGTTCTAAAGGGAAAATACCAAGGAGTCGAATAAATTGTTGACATTTACTAACTCATATTATATTATGACTACGTGCTAACAACACGATCAATCAAATTTGGAGGTTTCTGACCATAATGAACGCTATCTGCCAAACCAATTCACCTCGCTCCTTCGGCTCACTGCAGTCACAGGTGAACCGCATATTCGACCAAGCTCTCCGCAACCATGGCCGGTCGGATGATTCATCAGTTGCGGCCTGGGCTCCGGCCGTAGATATTTACGAAACCGAAAATGAGCTGGTGCTCAAAGCGGACATCCCCGACCTGAACGAAAAAGATTTCGACGTGCAGGTTGAAAACAATATGCTCACCATTCGCGGCGAACGCAAGTTCGAGCAGCAGGCGAAAGAGGAAAGCTATCTTCGCGTGGAACGCGCCTATGGGTCGTTCATGCGCAGCTTCGCTCTCCCCAATACTGTAAGCACTGAAAACATCCGCGCTGATTACAAGAATGGTGTACTGGCAGTCACGCTGCCCAAGCGCGCCGAATCCAAGCCCAAGCAAGTGAAGATCAACGTTGGCACCAATGGTGGCAATTAATAAACCCGTCACAACCTGACTGTAATCGTCTGGCCAATGCAAACGCCATTGCGGTTACGACTGTCATAGAATTAACGACCAATTTCAATCGGAGCCGGGTTCTCAGGAAACCGGCCCCTTGTCGTTTGGCGCGTCGAATAAAAAAATTATGGAGCGAGAGAGCCGTCAAATTAACCCATGTTCCGATATGACAAGCTAACCGTAAAAGCCCAGGAAGCGCTGCAAGAAGCCCAGGAACTGGCTGCGCAGAACGGCCAGCAGCAAATTGAACTGTCCCATTTGCTTTTGGCGCTCACTCGCCAGAAAGATCGCGGGGTCGTTCCGGCTTTGCTTGCCCGCCTCGGCGTTTCCGTCAACGAGCTGGATTCCGAGTTCCAGAATCAAATCGCCAAGCTGCCGAAAGTATCCGGCTCTGGGCAGCAACATATGAGCACCGCTGTAAATGAAGCATTGGGCCGCGCGGCTGAAGAGGCTGACCGCTTCAAGGATGAATACGTCTCCACGGAGCATATGCTGCTGGGAATTTCTTCGGCCGGACGCGATCCCGCCGCGGAACTACTGAAAAAGTACGGGGCTGGCCATGACGCAATATTGCAGGCACTTGTTTCCGTGCGCGGCTCGCAGCGCGTCACCAGCCAGAATCCCGAAACCACGTATCAGGCGCTGCAGCAGTACGCGCGCGACCTGACCGAACAAGCCCGCCGAGGAAAGCTCGACCCGGTGATTGGCCGCGACGAGGAAATTCGCCGTGTAATGCAAATCCTGGCGCGCCGCACGAAGAATAACCCCGTCCTGATTGGCGAGCCAGGCGTGGGCAAGACGGCTATCGTCGAAGGCTTGGCTCAACGCATCATCGCCGGCGATGTTCCTGAAGTTTTGAAAACCAAGCGTATCATCGCGCTCGATCTCGCCGCTCTGGTGGCTGGCGCAAAGTATCGGGGTGAATTTGAAGACCGCCTCAAGGCCGTCCTTAAAGACATCACCGAGGCCGAAGGCCAGATCATTCTATTCATTGACGAGTTGCATACGCTGGTCGGCGCGGGCGCCGCGGAAGGCTCCATGGATGCTTCCAACATGCTCAAACCGGCGCTGGCTCGTGGCGAGCTGCGCTCCATTGGTGCGACTACGCTGAACGAGTACCGCAAATATATCGAGAAAGATCCCGCCCTCGAACGCCGTTTCCAGCCGGTGTACGTCGGCGAGCCCTCTGTGGAAGACGCCATCGCGATTCTACGTGGGCTGAAGGAGCGTTATGAGGTGCACCATGGCGTTCGCATCAAGGACGCCGCCATTATTGCCGCAGTCACCCTTTCCCATCGCTACATCGCCGACCGCTTTCTGCCCGACAAGGCTGTTGACCTGATTGACGAGGCCGCCGCCAGCCTGCGTATGCAACTCGATTCGCTGCCCCAGGATATCGACGAAATTGAGCGCCGCATTATGCAACTCGAAATCGAGCGCCAGGCGCTACAGAAGGAATCGGACGCCCACTCGCGCGAACGTCTGGATCAGCTTCAGAAGGAATTGGGAGGTCTGCGCGAGGATTCCAGCCGCCTGAAATCGACGTGGCAGACCGAGAAAGATGCCATTGGCCGTATTCGCCGCCACAAAGAGGAAATCGACCGCCTGAAGACCGAAGAGCAGCGCTTCGAGCGCGCGGGCGAATTGCAACGCGTGGCCGAAATCCGTTATGGCAAGCTCGCGGAAGCAGAACGCCAACTTGCCGCAGCCCAGCAAAATTTGCAGAAAGTTCAGGGCGACCACCCGATGTTGAAAGAGGAAGTCGGCGAGGAGGAAATCGCCCGTATCGTCGCCAAATGGACGGGAATTCCCGTGGGCCGCCTGCTGGAGGGCGAAGTTCAAAAACTCGTTCACATGGAGGAACGGTTACGCCTTCGAGTAGTGGGCCAGGATGACGCCTTGAGCCGGGTGGCCAATGCGATTCGCCGTAGCCGTTCCGGGCTTTCCGACCCCAACCGTCCCATTGGCTCGTTTATTTTCATGGGACCGACCGGCGTCGGCAAGACGGAATTAGCCCGCGCGCTCGCGGAATTTCTTTTCGATGATGAGAAGGCCATCGTACGCCTCGATATGTCGGAATACATGGAAAAGCATTCGGTTTCCCGCATGATTGGCGCTCCCCCGGGATATGTGGGTTATGAAGAGGGTGGCCAGTTAACCGAGGCCGTGCGCCGCCGTCCCTACTCGGTGATTCTCCTGGACGAAATCGAAAAGGCCAACCCCGACGTGTTCAACATTTTGCTGCAAGTCCTCGACGATGGCCGCCTGACCGATGGCCGGGGCCGTACCGTCGATTTCCGCAATACCGTCATCGTGATGACTAGCAACCTTGGATCCGCCGCAATCTTCGATCTTTCGGAAAAAGATCCCAAGCGCGCTCGCGGGGAGGCAATGGACGCTCTGCGCGCGGTCTTTCGCCCTGAGTTTCTCAATCGTGTGGACGATATTGTCTTGTTCCATCCTCTGGCGCGAAAGCAACTCGAACACATCGTTGAACTGCAAATGCAGTCCGTGATGAACCAGCTAACTGATCGGCACATCATTCTGCATCTCACTCCAGCAGCGCACGATCTGCTGATGACTGAAGGGTACGACCCTGCTTACGGTGCGCGTCCCTTGAAACGGGCCATCCAGCGGCTGATACAGGACCCACTGGCGATGCAAATCCTCGAAGGCAAGATATTGCCGGGCGACAGCATATCCGTGGACGGCGACCCGAAGAACGGCGAAATGCGGTTCGTCCGCAAAGCGCAACCGGTGGCAGCGAACGTTTGACGCCGCATCTACGCACCCATAGACTGAATTGAGACAAGGAGTTGTATTCACATGCGAGCTATTAAGACAACACTGCTGCTGACCGGCCTGACCCTTATATTGGTTATGGGCGGGAATGCGCTCGGCGGCCGCGCTGGCCTTACCTACGGGTTGATTTTAGCTGTGGCCATGAACGGAACTGCATATTTTTTCTCGGATCGCATCGCCCTGAGGAGCAGCGGCGCGCAACCAGTGACCCGCGAACAGGAGCCGCGCCTCTATGCGGTGATGGAGCGCCTCTGCGCCAAAGCACATCTGCCCATGCCCAAGCTGTTTTTGATTCCGCAGCCCGCGCCCAACGCCTTCGCCACCGGACGGAATCCCACTCATGCGTCGGTAGCGGTCACCGCCGGCTTAATGGAATTGATGGACGACGAAGAACTCGAAGGGGTAATTGCCCATGAGCTCTCCCACGTCCGCAATTACGATATCTTGACGTCATCCATCGCCGCCACACTCGCGGGCGCAATTACCTGGGCCGCGCACATGGGCCGCTGGGCCATGATCTTTGGAGGGTACGGCGGAAATTCTCGTGACCGCCGTGGAGGCGGACTGGCCACGCTGCTGATGCTTTTCGTCGCGCCGATTGCCGCGCTGTTGTTGCAGCTTGGAATTTCACGCCAGCGCGAATACCAGGCCGACGCTTCCGGCGCGCAAATGGTGGGACATCCTTACGGTCTGGCGCGCGCACTGGAAAAGCTTGGCGCTTACAACAAACGCATTCCCATGAACATCTCGCCCACCACCTCGGCGCTCTGCATCGTCGCGCCTCTTACCAGTGGACAAATGTTCAGCGGGCTATTCAGTACCCATCCACCCCTGGAAAAGCGCATCGCCATCCTCAAGGCTACGTCCGTCACTCGCTAAACACATCGAATAAGGCCATCGCTCGTCCGGGTATTCTGCGCTGGGTGAACGCTTTTGTCAGGTAACCTCTAGGCTGCGGCTTTCTGCGTGCGGTGCTTGCGGCTTAGCATCCGTTTGGAGAGCGACGGCAGTTTATCGTGTGGGAGTTTTCCCTGCTCGAATAGATGCATTTTTTCTTTGGCGGACTTTCTCTTGCGCCGTTGGTTTTTCTTAACCTTGTAACTCTTGTCGAATCCCATTCCCTCTCCCTCGGACGTTTGACTCTCTGCGCATTGTGCGCGCATTTCCTGCAGCCGCCATTGTAGCGGACTAAGCTCCATAGCCCCAAAGCCAGGCGTTGAATAACTGGTCATCCAAAGCGTGTTTGGGAATTCGCGCCGCCTCCGGTAGCATGAGGGCCACAATGCCCGCCCACTTACTGCGTGCTTCCCGCCTGTTCACGCCTGACGAGGAAATTCTCGATGGCGCGCTGCTCATCGAAGATCAAAAGATCATTCGCATCGGCCCGCGTAAGGCAATGCGATTGCCTGCGAAGGCCATGGAAACAAACTTGGGCGACCGCATTCTGGCACCCGGCTTCGTGGATATTCATGTACATGGCGCAGGTGGTCATGACGTGATGGAAGCAACGCCGGAAGCGCTTTGCACCATCGCACGCGCTCTCGCATGTCACGGCACCACCAGTTTTCTTACCACCACGGTTACCGCTTCACCACACGAAACAGATCATAGCCTCGCGGGCATGGCGCGCTACATCGAAAGCGATGTGAATCGTCAACCAGGACGCGCCCAAATTGCCGGCATTCATTTGGAAGGGCCATTCATCAACGTCGCCCGTCGCGGCGTCCATCCTCTCGAACACATTACGGAACCTTCGTTGCCGCGCTATCATGCCATGCTGACGGCAAGCGCGGGGCACGCCAAAATCATCACCCTCGCGCCCGAACTTCCCGGCGCATCCGCGCTGATCCGCCAAGCCATTGCCGATGGACTCATCGTTTCCCTCGGCCACACCGATGCCACCTATGCCGTCGCGGCGGCCGCCATCGAGCAGGGCGCGCGCCACGCCACCCACGTCTTTAACGCTATGCGGCCCTTCCACCAGCGCGAAGCCGGTGTGCTCGGCGCGTTGCTTACCGATTCGCGCGTTACCGCTGAGCTGATTGCCGATGGCCTGCACGTGGATCTGGCGGCCATTCGTCTTTCGCTCGCCGCCAAGGGTGCGGCCAATATCGTCCTGGTCAGCGACGGCACAGCCGCCACTGGTATGCCCGACGGCGCTTACCGCCTCGGAAACTTCAACATCACTGTCACTGGTGGAGTTTGCCGCGATTCCGAAGGCCGCCTCGCCGGTAGCACTCTCACCTTGGATCGCGCCGTAAGCAAAATCGTGGAAGCAGGAGCCAGCCAACCAGGCAGGAGCGTTACTTTGGCCCAGGCTTGGGCCATGGCCTCTTCCCAACCCGCCGCCCGCCTTGGCCTTTCGTCGAAGGGTTCGCTCGCTGCCGGTGGTGACGCCGATATCGTCGTCCTTGCGCCGTCTTTAGATCCAACTGTTCCCGCGTGCTTCACCGTTGATCGCGTTATGGCACGCGGTGCCTGGGTCGAGTAGCCGCGCCACCATCCGTTACGGCAGAGTGAAAGCGACCAGCGCGTCGCTCAGAGCCTCTTCGGTGATTTTGGGATGCCCACCTGCGGCGATCACCAGGTATTGTTTCCCATTCGAGTTTAGGTAATAGGTCATTGGCGTGGCATTGCCGCTTGCGGGAAGCTCGGACTTCCACAGTTCCTTTCCTGTCTCAACGTCAAAGGCGCGAATGTGCGGGTCGAAAGTGTTGGCGATGAATCCCAATCCGCTCGCGGTGATGATTGGCCCGCCAAAGCCAATCGCTCCTGTCTCAACCGGTTCATGGCCACCGCCGAAGGATTGCAACGAGCCCAGCGGCACTTGCCATCGAATTGTCCCCTCCGCCATGTCAATCGCGGTTAGCATCCCCCATGGCGGCTTGACGCATGGCAGATGAGACGGCGCCTGCAGAAAACGCCGGTACATTCCATAAGGCGCTCCTTGCTGGCGCGCATAGTCTCCGTCCGGGCCGGTGCGCCTCGCATCTTCGAACTGATCCCGCGGGATGAGCTTGGCCTCCGCGGGGAGGCTGTTCGTGGGCACCAGCAGTAGATTTCGCTCCGGATCAAAGGCATAGCCGCTCCAGGTGATCCCGCCAATGTTTCCGGGAACCACCAGCGTGCCCCGCAAGCTGGGCGGCGTGAAAATGTCTTCATTGCGAAATCCCGCAATTATTTTCTGGCAGGCGTCCCGGTCCGCAGGAGTGATACCCCACACAGCATCTTCCGGGAAGTTCTGGGGTGCCAGTGGCGGCGGGCGCACCGGGAACGGTTGCGTTGGGGAGGTTACCTCGCCGGGGACGTCGCTTTGCGGTACTTGACGTTCTTCCACCGGAAAAACCGGTTTGCCCGTTTCGCGGCTGAGGACGTACAGAAATCCTGTCTTGTTTCCCTGAATTACAACGGGAACCTTTTTCCCCTTGATCTCAAGCGTTGCCAGCAATGGCGGCGAAGCAGTGTCATAGTCCCAAAGATCGTGGTGGACAAGTTGAAAACCCCACACGAACTCTCCCGTTTTCCCACGCAGGGCCACCACGGAATTCGCCCACTTGTTGTCTCCAGGCCGCAAGCCACCATAATAGTCAGGGCTGGCACTGCCGGTAGGAACGAAAACCAGATCGCGCTCCATATCCACAGCCATGATGGACCAGGCGTTGCCCGCGCCGGTGCGCCATGTTTTTGCCGCAGTGTTGCCAGCCACCGGTGTTTCGGAATTAGGCGGGAGCGGATCCCAGCTCCATCGCAACTTACCTGACCGCGCCTCGAACGCCCTCACCACTCCGCTGGGCATGTCCACGCGGTTGTTGTCATTGATGGCCGAGCCAACAATCACCAGATCATCAATTACTGCTGGCGGAGAGGTCATGTGATACTGCCCCGGCGAGTAACGCGCCACGTCGCGAAGCGAAACTTCGCCATTTTTGCCGAAGTCAGCGCAGGGAATGCCCGTGGACGCATCAAGAGCGATCAGGCGCGCGTCCAGCGTCGCTTCGTAAATGCGCCGCTGACAAGTTTTCCGGATCTGCCCATCCGATTTTTTTCTCGCCGGCTCGATAGCCCGCTCTCCCAAACGTCCAATGCTCGCTGGATCTATCCATGTCGCTACGCCCCGATTGACCAGTGCATCGCCATAATCCCAAGTGTGATCAATTTTCGGGTCATAGGCCCAACGCTGCTTGCCTGTTTCAGGATCGAGGGCTATAACGCGATTGAAGCCGGTGGTGACGAATAGCGTTCCGTCCACGAGAATGGGCGTCGCCTCAAATCCGCTTCTCGGATTACCTTTCTTGCCATCCGAAACATCACCGGTGTGAAACACCCACGCGACTTTGAGCTTGGCCACATTTTCCCGATTGATCTGCGTGAGCGGCGAATAACGCATCCCTCCTGCGTCCCGCCCGTAGTAGGGCCAATTCCCATCCGTGACGCTCTGCGCCGAAACCACTGTGGCGAGAACGCAGGAGGCGACCAAACCGCAGGACATGGCAACGGGTCCGCGCACAACGAAAACACCGCGCGCAATTCGCATCACTACCGATGGAATGAGACTGCGGAATCTAACTCTCATGCGAGGAATAGGATAGTTTAGTTCGCGAGGATCACACACCGATCATGGGGCAATCCTGAAAACGCTCCCATAATTATTCGGGTTGTCTGTCGTCTCCTGAACGTTGCCATAAAGAGCGCCCCACTTCCCAAAGATCAGGCTGCCGTTGAAAAACGGGCTGTTAAATCCTACAGGTTTTCTGTATAACGTACTGAGGACCCACGCGCCATCCTTCTGCGCTGGCGGCGAAAGTTGGTAGATCGATCCGTAACCCGAAGAGCCATAGCTATACGTGGCGCCATAAAGGTTCCAGGACTTGTCGAACACCAGGCCGCCCACCGGGTTCGATCCGCTTTCATTATCGGGAAAACTATGAATGGTAGCCTCGGTCCACGGTTCGCCTTGTTTTAATGGCGGTGCCAGCTGGAACACTCTGAGGAGCGCCGTTCCGTAAAGCGCGCCAGCGTTGTCGAAAATTAATCCGGAGTCGGGTCCAAACGAATCGGCCTTGCCCGTGAAAGCATAGAGCGCAGTTTCAGTCCAGGTGCCATTCGATTTCGGCGAAAGTTCGAAAACGACTCCGCAGCCGATGTTTTGCTCCATGTCACTCAGTCCTCGATGATTCCGCCTTCGCTTGCTGTGCCATCGAGATTTCCGCTACCGTCGAAAACGAGGCCAGCCTCGGGTTCGCCGCCGTCCCGGCCGCCGGTGAAATCATTGAGATCGGTCTCCACCCAGCTTGCGCCAGGGATTGTCGGCGGCGAAAGCTCATATACATTGCCGCCCCCATATTTCCCGCCGAATTCCGTCTTTCCGTAAAGATTTCCGTGGCCGTCGAATATGAGACCGTGGGGATACGAAACGGGAGCAAGCGTGTACAGTGTGGTTTCCGTCCATGGTGCTCCCGGCGTGGCGGGCGGTGACAATTCAAATACGGTGTCACCATCTCCACTCCCGGCTGTCGTGCCATACAGGTTTCCGGCTGAGTCCAAAATCACTCCTGAAAGTGGTATGACCCCATCGCCGGTGTTGCTGAACGAATAAATCGTGGTTTGCGCCCATGCTCCAGTGGGATCAGCCGGCGGGGTCAATTCGAATACCGTACCGAGGCCATCATAACCACCCGCGTTGCCGCCTGCTTCCGTGATTCCATAAAAGTTTCCGGCAGCGTCGACGGCAAGCCCCCCCGAAGGATACGCGCCGTTGCTGCCGTTATGGAAGGCATAAATCACTTTTTCGATCGTACCCTTCGCCTGAGCGCGCAACGGCCATGCGACCCTTAGCGCCAACATCACAATCGCGATCACTATGACTGGCGTGTTTTCCAGCAACCAATGAATCTTATGTAGCACGGAAGGCACTCCTTCGACGTGGGTCCATCGCGAACTGATGAGTATCGCAATTCCCCTTTAAACTCGAAGACGAAACCATTCTACATCCGCTTCACTGGCTCGCGACGTAGTGAACGGATATTCGCCCGCAACCCCTAATCGGCATGCGATCCTTGCGCGGCAGCGGAAAATGGTGATTTGCAATTCGTTCCGCCATGCTGCGTGCCGTGACTTACTTGTTCAGCGGGATATTCAGTTCTTCGGAGAGGATGTGGGGATCGAAGGGGCTGCAGGAGAAATACCGGCCATCCACGCCGATGGTGGGTACTTTGCGCCGCCCGTCGTTCACGCGCATAACCAAATCCTCGGCCTCAGGCGATTCATCCACGTTGATTTCGCGGAAGGGCAGGCCGCGGTCCTTCAGAAAATGCTTGACCCGGCGGCAATCGCAACACCAACTCGTGGTGTAAATCGTGATTTCTTCCATGAACGGCCCCGCTATTCCTTTCCCGTAACCTGTCTTGCTGGCGGTCGCGCGAATCGTGGCGGAGTGAAAAGCAGATTCTTCGCTTCGCTCAGAATGACGGGCTGTGGGCGGCGTCCCGGAAATTATCCGTTACCGGCTGGCTTGTCCTTGGAGCGGCGGCCATTTCAGCCCAGGTTGTGCATTCCTCAATGCTACTCTTTTCCCGAATATCCCGTTTTTCGCGCGGCGACGTGTAATCTGATCAGCGCCTTTTCGTAGGCGAAGCTTTCCGCGCCCCAATCCAGGTCCGTTCCCGGCTTGCTCAACTTGGTCTGGGCCCGGTCGCGCGCGGACTGTGCGCGGCCAACGTCGATTTCGCTGGCACGCTCGGAAATTTCCGCCAGTACAATCACCCGCGAAGGCAGCACCTCCGCGATCCCGCCAATCACCGTCAGATTCTGCGTCGCGCTGCCCTTCAGGAAGGATAACTCGCCCACTCCCAATTCAGTAAGCAGCGGCGCGTGGCCCGGCAGCACGCCCAGGTAGCCGTCCTTGCCCGGAATCTGCACGGACTCCACCGTCTCGTGCAGCACCTCGCGCTCCGGCGTAACGATTTCCAACTCGATATGTTCTGGCAGCGCCATTTATAATCTGACCTGATCCTGGGTCTCGCTAACGCGACTACGCGGCCACCTTCATCTTCTCCGCTTTGGCCAGGACGTCTTCTATCGTCCCCACCATGTAGAATGCCTGCTCCGGCACGTTGTCGTGTTTGCCTTCGACAATTTCCTTAAAGCCGCGAATGGTGTCCGCAATCTTCACGTACTTTCCTTCCAAGCCGGTGAACTGCGACGCGACGAACATCGGCTGCGACATGAACTTCTCGATTTTGCGCGCGCGCGCCACGGCCAGCTTGTCGGCGTCGGAAAGTTCCTCGATGCCCAGGATGGCGATAATGTCCTGCAAGTCCTTGTAGCGTTGCAGCACCCCCTTCACCGAGCGCGCCACGTTATAGTGCTCTTCGCCCACAATGCGCACATCCAGAATGCGCGAGAAGCTGGCCAGCGGGTCCACCGCCGGGTAAATACCGCGTTCCACGATTTGCCGGCTCAGGTTGGTGGTGGCGTCCAGATGTGCGAAGGTGGCGGCGGGCGCGGGATCGGTGTAATCGTCCGCCGGCACGTAAATCGCCTGCACCGAGGTGATCGATCCTTTCTTGGTGGATGTAATGCGCTCCTGCAATTCGCCGATTTCGGTGTTGAGGTTGGGTTGGTATCCCACCGCCGAAGGCATGCGGCCCAGCAGCGCGGAAACTTCTGAACCCGCCTGTACGAAGCGGAAAATGTTGTCAATGAAAAGCAGCACGTCCAGCCCCTCTTCGTCGCGGAAATATTCCGCCACGGTCAGCCCCGTGAGGCCCACCCGAAGGCGCGCACCGGGCGGCTCGGTCATCTGCCCATAGACCAGCGCGGCGCGCGATTTTTCCGAATCACCCGCGGTGATAACGCCCGACTCGCGCATTTCCAGCCACAGGTCGTTTCCTTCACGAGTTCGTTCACCCACGCCCGCAAACACCGAAACGCCGCCGTGCTGCATGGCCACGTTGTGAATCAGTTCCATAATCAGCACCGTCTTACCCACGCCCGCGCCGCCGAAAAGCCCGATCTTTCCGCCCTTCAAGTAGGGCTCCATCAGGTCCACCACTTTAATCCCCGTTTCAAACATTTCGAGCGTGGTGGACTGATCTTCCAACAGTGGCGCTGGCCTATGAATGGGATAACGCTTTTCCGCGTTCACAGGCCCCATCTCGTCCACCGGCTCGCCCAGCACATTCATCACCCGCCCCAGCGTGGCCCTTCCCACGGGGACGGATATTCCCTCGCCGGTATCAATAACGGTCATACCGCGCACGATGCCTTCCGTCGGCTTCATCGAAACCGTGCGGACCCGCCCTTCGCCCAGGTGCTGTTCCACTTCGCAAATCAAATCAATCGGCGAATCGGTGGAGAACCCTTCGCTGGTAATGCGGATTGCGTTATAAATGGAGGGCAGGTGGCCCGAGGGGAACTCCACGTCCACCACCGGCCCGATTACCTGCACAACCTTTCCGATGTTTTCCGCCATCTCGTAATCTCCCGATTCCAAACTTCGGTGCTAACTCGCGGTATTCGATTTTTACCTTCCGCCGCCCGCTTTAATTTGCTGTGTACGATGCGCCGCTGACGATCTCGATAATTTCCTTGGTAATGCCCGCCTGCCGAATCTTGTTCATTTCCAGCGTCAGCTTGTCAATCAAATCCGCGGCGTTGTTGGTCGCCGATTCCATGGCCATCATGCGCGCGGCGTGTTCCGCGGTCGCCGATTCCAGCAGTACGCGGAAAATTTCCGATTGAAGATATCGGGGAACCAGCGCCGCAAAAATCTCCTCGGGCGGCTGCTCGTAAATATAATCCACCAGGTTCGCGCCGCTCGCGGCCACTTCATGCGGCAAACTCTCTCCGCCACTCTGGCCGCCTGCATCTTCTTCGGGGTGCGTGGGCGGCTCGATGGGTAGCAATTTTTCCACCTGCAGTTGCTGCACCATCACATTCTTGAATTCGTTGTAGACCACATATACCGCGTCAGCCGCTCCGCTGGTATAAATTTCCGCGGCTTGCGTGGCGATCTCTTTCGCTTTGCCGAATTCCACTTTCTGCGAAACATCCAGATATTCACCCGCGAGAGCCAGGCCGCGCTTCTTCAGCGCGTCACGGCCCTTGTGGCCCACGGCGATGACTTCCACCTGCTTGCCTTCCATTTCTTTTAGGAATTCCAACGCACGCCGGATCACATTGGTATTAAATGCCCCGGCCAGCGAACGATCTCCGGTCAGGACCAGCGCCAGAATTTTCTGCTCCGGCCGCCGTTCCAGCAATGGATGGGGAGCGCCTTCCACCCGCGCTTGTACCGACCGCAACATTCGACGGATCTGATACGCATACGGGCGGGCAGCCAATAATGCTTCCTGCGCGCGCCGCAGTTTCGCCGCAGCCACGAATTTCATCGCGCGCGTAATCTGCTGGGTGTTTTTCACCGAGCGAACGCGTCGCCGATAATCAAGGAGTGTTGGCATTTAGTTTCTGAAAAAGTTTTCGCGCGTTTGGTTTAGCTACTTCGCCGCCATTGCCTCAGCGTTCGCTGGCACGAACCTCTCGCCAAACTCCTCCAGCGCCTTCCCCATTTCGGCCTTCAGTTCATCGTCGAATGCTTTCTTTTCCGTCAGTTTCTTCACCAGCGCCGACTTGGTGGTTTCCATGAACGTCAAAAGTTCCTTCTCATATCGCTTGATGTCGCCCAGTTCAAGCTTATCCAGATAGCCGTTGCCGCCCGCGTAAATGATTATTACCTGCTGTTCCACTGATAGCGGTTGGTATTGATCCTGCTTCAGCATTTCCGTAAGCCGCTGTCCGCGCGCAAGCTGGGCACGGGTCGCTTTATCAAGCTGTTCCGCGCCAAACTGCGCGAAAGCCGCAAGGTCGCGATACTGCGCCAAATCCAGCCGCAGCGTTCCAGACACCTGACGCATGGCCTTAATCTGCGCATTGCCACCTACGCGGCTGACCGAAAGCCCCACGTTTACCGCGGGCCGAACGCCGCTATTGAACAAATCCGCTTCCAGATAAATTTGTCCGTCGGTAATCGAAATTACGTTGGTGGGAATGTAAGCCGAGACGTCGCCCGCCTGTGTCTCAATCACCGGCAATGAGGTTAGTGAACCGCCGCCCAACTTGTCGTTCAGTTTCGCGGCCCGTTCCAAGAGGCGCGAGTGCAGGAAAAATACGTCGCCGGGGAACGCTTCGCGGCCCGGTGGGCGCCGCAGTAGGAGCGAGATTTCGCGGTAGGCCTGCGCATGCTTTGACAAATCGTCATAGAACGTCACCGCATGACGCCTGGAATCGCGGAAGTATTCTCCCATCGCGCACGCCGCATACGGGGCAATGTACTGCATGGTGGCCGGCTCCGCCGCCGATGCCACCACCACGATGCTGTAACCCATCGCGCCATTGTCCGTCAGAGTCTTGACAATTTGCGCCACGGTGGAACGTTTCTGCCCAATCGCGCAATAAATACAAATCATGTCGCCGCCGCGCTGATTCAAAATCGTATCAACGATAATCGCGGTTTTACCCACCTGCCGGTCGCCGATGATCAACTCCCGCTGCCCGCGGCCAATCGGGATCATCGAATCAATAGCTTTGATTCCCGTCTGCAAGGGTTCGCGAACAGGCTGCCGATCCACCACGCCGGGCGCCAGCCGCTCCAGGGGAATTTGCTGATCGGTGATAATCGGACCCTTACCGTCCAGCGGTTCACCCAAAGGATTCACTACCCGGCCAATCAGCGCGTCGCCCACTGGCACGGACATGATTTTGTTCGTGCGCTTTACCGTGTCCCCTTCGCGAATTTCCGCATACTCGCCAAAAAGCACCGCGCCGACCTGGTCTTCTTCGAGGTTCAACGCAATCCCCGCGACGTTATGTGGGAACTCCAGCATCTCGCCGGCCATCACTTTGTCCAGGCCGTGAATACGCGCGATCCCGTCGCCGACGGAAATAACCGAGCCAACTTCCTCTACCGCAACGGCCTCGCGATAGTTTTCAATCTGGCCCTTCAGAATTTGTGTGATTTCGTCCGCTCTAATGTTGGCCATACCCTGTCCTCACGCTGCCGCTTCGAGCCGCGTCTGCAATCGATTCAGTCTTTCGCGCACGCTGCCATCGTAAATCGTCGAGCCTATTCTCACCACCGCTCCGCCAATCAGACTCGCATCCACCCGGTAGTTGGCTTCAATATGCTTTCCCGTAAGCTTCTCCAGCGCGCCCAGCAATTCGGATTTTTCCTGTTTGGTCATTTCAGCCGCCGAGGCCACTTCCGCCAGCGCCACTCCCTGCCGGCGACGCAACTCGTCTTCAAATTCATTGCGAATTTCCGGTAGCGCTTCCAGCCGGCGATGCCGCAGCACCACATGAATAAAATTCAGCACCGTCGGCGCCAGTTGCATCGCCGCGCCGATCTTATCCAGCAGCGCGTGCTTTACCTCATAGGACACGCCGGGGCTCAGCAGTACATTCCGCAGGTCGGCCGATTCCTGCCAGCCCTGCAAAAATGAACTTAGCCCCTCGCGCGTCAGCTGGGATTCCTTGCGCTCCAATGCCACGTCAGCCAGCGCCGCCGCATATCTCTGCGCCACGCGGCTCATCTCGCCCACCCAAACAATTGCTTCACGAATGTGGAAAGCAATCCGGTTTGTTTCTCGCGCGTCATTTGCTGGTGCAACATTCCTTCCGCTCGCGCCACTGCCATCTTCGCCGCTGTCGCTTTCAATTCCAACCGCGCCGTGCGCTCCGCAGCCTCGATTTCCAAATTTGCCGCGTGCTTAATTCTTTCCACATCCGCCTGAATCAGGACGTTCAGACGTTCCAGTTCCGCCGCTTCATCGTGCCCGGCGGTCTCACGCAGCTGCTCAATCTCCTTTGCCACGTTAGATAGCCGTTTCCCCGCCTCGTCGCGCTCGCGCTCCGCAGCATTGCGAAACTCGCCTGCTTTCTGGATTTCCGCCCCAATTTCTTTCGCGCGCTCCTTAAGCTGCGGACTTCCCACCTTGCGGATGAGATATATGATCAAACCCGCAACGATCGCGAAGTTCACCCACCGGAAAACCCATCCAGCCGTTGAATCCGCCGGCGAAGGCGAACCTTCTTCAGCAGCGAATATGGGAGCAGCGATCAAGAATACAGCTGCCGCGCCACTGGCAATCTTCCGCCCGGCGAACAGACCCATCCCCCAACCGCGGGACGCCAAGGCCACCATAATGGACGTCGCCCGAATCATCGGTGAGCCTCGTGACTTCCGCCCTCTTCCAGAACTCCCCGGACGATTTCCCCAGCCAAATCACCGCTTTGCTGTTCCGCTGCGTCGCGTGCCGCCACCAGCTCTTTGGCGATTTCTTCCTTCGCTCCACGCACCCGCTGTTGCGCCTCGCCGCGAGCCGCATTAACCTGCCGCGTCCGATCTTCCAGCACGGCCTTGCGCTTTGCTTCCTGCTCGCCGTAAATTTCCCCGCGCGCCCGCTTTAGCGCCTCATGATAGGTATGATTTTTCTCGCGCGTCTCGCTCTGGAACGTTTCCGCCTCCGCTCGCGCTCCTTCAATGCGCCGACGGCGCTCATCCATGGCCCGAAGGATGGGCTTAAAAAATGCCGACCGCATGAACAGGTAAAAAAAGAAAAGGATGACGACTGTGGGTATCGCCTGAAGAAACAGTTCCTCAAGTTGGCGCAGCAATTCCTGCATGGTCGCCCGCTGAAGCGGGAAGTTTTCTCCCCGAGGATGCTCCTGATTAACCGCGGCCGGTGCGGCTAAATCCGGAGCCGGAACAAGAGGCGAGATTATGCCATTCCCTCGCCTCCGCGTCAATCATTCCGCCAAATTCGGCGCGATCCGTCAGGCCAGCTCGCTGTTTTCTCTTGACATTTCCCGCAATCGAAATAAGGTTGTGGGGGCTTAGGCCCCCCTTGAACGCAGGGGATGTCACCAGGGTGGACAAACGGAGCCCTTAGCTGGCTCGGTACGCGTGATTTTTTCGCATTAATTTTGGAACGCCCCTCTACTGAAAAAGGAGCAACAATGACCGTAGTGCGATATTGGATCTCGAAAGCAGCTCCCTCAGCCGCAACCGCAGCAATAGTTTTAACAGCAATGTTCGGCTTGACCGCCATGACGTCATTGCCGGCAAGGGCGCAGACCTACAAGGAAAAGGTGATTTACAGTTTTGCCGGGGGCACGGATGGCGAAAGTCCGGTCGCAGGCGTCGTTCGAGACAGTTCGGGAAACTTTTATGGCACCACTAACACTGGCGGAGCGGACAGCGCGGGAACGGTTTTCAAGCTCAGTAAAACGGGAGTCGAGACTGTTCTGTACACTTTCACCGGTGGAACGGACGGTTACTTGCCCTACGCCGGCGTGATTCTTGACAAGTCGGGCATTTTGTACGGAACCACCGCCTTCGGCGGCGCTTTCAACGCCGGAACGATATATGAAGTGAATACTGTTACCAGTCAGGAAACCGTGCTGCACAGCTTTGTCGCCGGTTCTACTACAGACGGTTCCCTTCCCTATGCCGGTCTGATCGAGGATGCCAAGGGCAACCTCTACGGCACTACATTAGAGGGTGGCGACATCTCCTGTGAGGAAGGAGAAGGCTGTGGCGTGGTCTTCAAGTTTGATGCGATGACCGGCAAAGAAACCGTCCTCTATACCTTCACCGGAAACCCTGACGGAGAGCGCCCGGAAGCAAGCCTGATCCGCGATGCCGAAGGAAATTTGTATGGCACTACCTCCGCCGGTGGTCCTGCCGATGCTGGAACGGTATTCGAGGTGATCGCCGCGACACGCACTGAGAGTGTCCTGTACAGTTTCACGGGGGGAAACGACGGCAAGCGCCCCGTCGCAAATCTGGCCCGGGATACTGCGGGTAACCTCTATGGAACTACTTACATGGGTGGCAGCGCACTCAGCGGAACAGTGTTTAAGGTAGACACCAGCAACCAAGAGACGGTTCTATATAACTTCACTGGCGGTGCCGACGGACAGTATCCTTTTGCCGGCGTGATTATTGACTCGCAAGGTAACCTTTATGGTACCACTATCTTTGGTGGCACCTCTAGTGACGGAGTGGCGTTTGAGCTAGATACAGCCGGCGCGGAGACAGTGTTACATACCTTCAATGGGTCCAACGGTCAATACCCTGTCGCGATCTTGCTTCCCGACGGAAAGGGTGACTTCTACAGTACCACCGAGTTGGGCGGCACCCACGGCATGGGAACGGTGTTCAAGCTCACCCCCTAGTTGTGATCAATATCGGCATGTACCGCCAACCTTACCGCGCGGCTGTCCCTTTCGTGGGTGACGGCTCGAAATCCTTGTAGTTTTCACCAAACTTCTATCAGTGCGGCTACCGGAAAGTCGATTGTTCGGTTCCGAAAACATGGGTGCCTGTTCGGCCCGCGCCCCTACTTGAGGCTCTCCAGGTAGGCAATTAGCGCTTTCAGATCGTCGGCCGGCAGGTTCACGGCTGGCATGCCGCCTGCAGTCATCTTGACGGTAGGATGGTGTAGCAGCATAGCGATCCGATCGGAGGAAAACTTTGCGGAGATGCCAACTAAAGCGGGGGCTGCGGCTGTACCCACCCCACCGTCGCCATGGCATGCGTTACAGGATTGCGCCTTGAAAATTGTCTCGCCTTTCGCAGCCTCCGGGTCAGCGAGGGCCACATTCGCGGCAGCCAGTGAAGCGGAGGAAAGCTCCGGCTCGAATGGCTTGCGCATGTATTCTTCTTCTTCCATTTTTTGCTTGGCAAGTTGTTGCACAACTCCCGGATCGTGTTGGTCCTGGTACTGGCTTCGCAAGCCCAACCCAACCAGAGCGAACAGCATGAATGCATATGCTCCCATGGCCACCGGGCGCTTCCAGGGCCGCCGCTCGATGCTGCGATCGAGAAAAGGCACAGCGAGGACAGCCAGGGCCAGAACCATGGGAATGATCAGGATGCCTACCACCGATGCGGCGCCGTGCCAGTATTTCAGCCACTGAAAAATGGGCAGGTAATACCACTCGGGCCGTGGAATGTATTGGGGATCAGCGGCGTTGGCAGCCGGACCCAGCGGCATCGGTACCAAAAAACATAGTATTCCGAGCCCGACAATCAGTAATGCCGTGAGCGAAAGATCCATCAGAATCTGCCGGGGATAGAACGGTTCAGACTTTTGTTCCGGTTTGTAGGGGTTCTCGGTGACCGGTCCCGCGGCGCCCGCCTTGCGGAACAGAAAAACGTGCGATCCTATGAGCGCAAAGATGCACGCCGGGATCAAAAACACGTGAGCCACAAAAAACCGTGAGATTGTGAGGGTTCCCATCTGGGTTCCTCCCCGCATCAGGCGTGTCAGGCTTTCTCCTATCCATGGAATTTCGCCGACCGCGTTAGTTCCCACGGCGGTTGCAAAATAGGCACGCTGGTCCCAGGGCAGCAGATAACCTGTAAATGCCATGGCCAAAACCAGCCCGAAAAGCACGCATCCCGACAGCCAAAGTAACTCGCGCCGGCCTTTGTACGCTCCGAATAAATATGTCTGTGACAAATGGAGGAGCAAAACGATTACCATCGCGCTCGCGCCATAAGCATGCAAGCTGCGAAGAAAAGAACCAGCGGTAACGCTCTTGGTGATGTAGGCGACGGTGGTGTGTGCGTGATCCGCGGAGGGAACGTAATAAAGCGCGAGAAAGACCCCCGTGATGATCTGCGACAGAAATATGAACAGAAGCCCCGAACCGAATATGTAGGCGAGACGTGCGCCTCCAGGAATAGGCTCATCCAGTGCGGTGCGTAACAACGCATCAATGCCGGTGCGGCGATTTAGCCAGCCTCGAAAGCCGGTCTGGAGATTGTGCGGAGAGGGTCTGTTGCTCTTATCCATCAAGGCCTCGGGTGATGCGAGGCTCCTTCAGCCCATAACTTCCTGGTCAGCGACGAGCTGGCGGAAATACTGGAAGCGGACCATCAGTTGACCATCTTGAGTGCTTGTCTCGAGACGATCCATTCCCCTGAGCGAAGGGCCGCTGATGCGGCTTCCCTCCGGTGAGTAGATGGCGCCATGACACGGACAGATAAATTCCTTTTTGCCACTCACCCAGGGCACCGTGCATCCCAGGTGTGGACATATTGAGGATAGCGCCTGCAGTTCCCCACGCGTGTTTCGCGTCACGTAAATCGTTTGCTCAGAAATCATCTTGCGCCAGCCGTCCACCTGCTCGACTTGTATCGTTCGGGCGATGGGCTCGCTGAGTGAGGAAAAGTCGGTTAATGGGCCCAGGGACGAAGCCTTCAGTTCCGTCGTGCGCCGCAAAAGAGGAAAAAGAGTAAAGCGAAGCAATGGGACGAAGAGCAGTGCGCCCATGCAAATCGATCCCAACGAAAGTAAGACTCCGAGAAAAGAGCGCCGATCTTCCGGAGCCGTGCCGGACGTTGATATTTTCCCTTCCATCGCATCCAGCAGGAATTTCTATTTCTTGGGCAGTTGCCGGATGTAGGCGGCTAGTGAAGTAATCACATCGGGCGAAAGCTTCTGGCCAAACGCGGGCATCTTGCCGCGGCCCTTGGTAATAGTAGCTGTGAGATCCGCGTCCGATTCCTTCTGCACCTCGGCTGACCGGAGATCCTTCGCACTCATAGCCTTTCCAGCCGGCGAATCGCCGCTGCCATTCGCTGCATGGCACAGCACGCAGTTCGTTTTGAAAACTTTGGAGGCCTCCCCTTGAGCTCGTGTTTCCGCAGGAAGAACCAGGGTGCTAAAGCCTATAAAAAATGCTGCCAGTGCTAGACGCGAAAGAATTTGGCGCATGTATTCTCCTCTATTCCGGGAGCAAAAGCCGAATGTATGTCTTTTTCAGCATACGCAAATCCCGTTTCTTGCTCGATTCGCTGCTGAAATACTGATTGGAAGTGTATCTGACACCCATAGTCAGCTGCAAATGCCTGCCAGACCGTTTCGCCATCCACGCGCTCCGAGCCGGTCAGGGCTGCACGACTCAATCAGAAAATAAATCGCGCCAACAGATATACTGTATCATTCGCCCCGTCATCGCGGCCCGCTCCGTCATAATTTGTACCGGCCCCATTGAATTTCAGGTAGCCCGTGTATTGGGCTGCCAGATCAAAGTTTTGTATGGGCCACCAGGAAACGTTGAGAATATATCCGCTGCTCGCCGGGCTTCCGCTTGCGCTGCCGGAAACCGGCGCTTGTGGATAAAGTAGCGGGTCCGCTGTTCCGGTTATGTCAAAAAGGCCCGCTGTACCCGATACACGTGTGCCAAAATGATATTCAACGTTCCCCTCCCATGTATTGAGATGGTGATCCGGAAAGGCCGCGCCCCCGCTTTCATATGTCCCTGTCAGAGTCGAGTTCTCGTCAATGTACGTTCCGCGGAAAGACAAAACGTCGTTCTTGAACTGCGGAATCGTGCGATCGTATTGAAAGTCCACCGCCCAGTCCGTATAGCTGTCCTTGGGACCAGTAACGGCGTTAGGGGTACTATTCACGTGGATGCCGTAGGTGCCGATTTCAAGATTATTGTTGGTTGTGGAAGTCTGATAAGCGACGCGCCAATAAGGGGCGACGCCCTGAATATTAATCGGAAAACCCACCCCGGAGTTTGGCTGAGCTGCACCAATATGCTCGGAACGATAGATTGTGCTCGCTACGTAGATATGATTGTTCCACATGAAATATCCGCCGAGCCCTGCCACATCCTGGGCCAGCGGACCGTTGATGAGAGCTGCCGCAGTGGGTGAAGGCGCCACGTCGCTCGCGACCCAAGGAAATCCCCATGCCGGTGTACTGTTCCAAAGATCCTCGACTGTTGGATTATTGTTAAATGTTGCGCCATATACAAACGGTTTGCCGAACAAATGGGCGGTACTGTTGACGACGCGGATGTCGGTGTTATCCCAGGTGAAATGATCACTCTGGCCGTCGTACGTAACCTGCACGAAGCTTCCCACGTGGGTTCCCCAGCCACCGGCCAGAAACAAGGAAACATCCTGGGGAAACTCGAAATTGCCATTTTGTGTTCCGGGCTGTGGTGATTTTGTTGAAGTGAACGAGGTGTCGAAGAGCACAGAAAGGGGAAATGCCTCCAGCAGTGCTAGGCTGGCATTGTGGGGTTTTTTATCGTCAGTTATTGTGGGCTTCGTCGTGAAAGTGTAGCCGTCTAGTTTGAACTGCCGCCCGAAGGGAGTCAGCTCGGGAGGGGTGTAGTGGCAACTTGAGCACGGTAATCCCGTCTGACGCGAGTAACTGGGAACGGCGCGCGCGCTTCGCCCAGAACCGACAATCATCCACGCGACGGGGAACAACAATAAAACTATCTTCACGACGGTAGTGCCTACAGAATGTTCAGGTTTTAAAGGTGGCACTCTCTTCCCCCTGTACCTAACGGCCTTGTCACGGACCACGCGTGGACGAGCGGCATTTCCACCAAAATTACTCGCGCCAAACGGTAGAGCCACACCCCAAATTCTCTGATATTTTGATACGGATAGTCATGGCAAACCTGTGACGCTTGTCACAAATCAGCGCGGTGCGTGCTTTCACAGCAAAATTAATAAAAAATTCGCCGGCTGGGCTCCTCCCCTGAAGTGATGGCCGTCATACCGGCCGGTGACCCGAGGCACTGCGCTGCCGCGATCGGTCCCTCATGATTTGCTAAGGAGGACATTATGCTTGCTTCTAACGGTTGTGGGGTCAAGGCTCTTCTTCGGTTATGGCGCTGGACAAAATTGCAAGTAGTGCAGGACATACCTGTGAATGATGCTCTTTGCGAATTCGGCTGCAGAAAAACTCGGTGTTCGGCAGGAGAGTGGTCGGGGTGCGAGAATCGCCTGGAGAGTATTCGCCTCTCACAATCCGGGAACTGAAAACAAAGCTCTCCGCAAGCTCAAAAAGAGAAGGAGCTCTTGGCGTGAACGCAAGAGCGACGGACCTAACTTTATTTCACCCGGCACTCGTGCTGCTTTAAATCCCGTCGTAGGAGTAGTTTAGCGATGCCAAATTAACGTGCGCCTCTGAATTCTTCCGTAAAACGGGCAGTCGGCTCGGGAAGTCGCAGTTCAGGATTGCGAGTCTCGCTAAGGGCGCAGATCAGCCTCGCTTTGCATTCGGAAGAAAAGACGCAGTGTCTAACAAATCCTCGAGGCCGCGTTTATTCGTAATGACGAGAGTTGAGCCATAAACCTCCACGAAATGCTTGTGCTTGAATTTTGTGAACAGCCGCGTGATCGTTTCCCGGGACGCACCTATCATTGCCCCAATCTCTTCGTGCGTTAAAGTTAGCGTTACACGAATTGAGCCGTTATTCTGGCCGTTGCTCTGACTGGGCTCAACGGCTAGGTCCAGTAAGAACCGGGCGAGCTTTTCTGCAGCCGAACCCGAAAGACCGAGATAGCGAACCTCTCGGTAGGTGGCGTAATAAATATCGCTGAGGATCTCCGCCACTCGCAGGGCGGCGTCGCCGTGTTCGCGAAGGAACCGCAGAAAGAGGTCTCGGGGAATAAAATTCGCCTGAATAGGCTCGAGAGCCTCACCTGTTACCTCATATGCTTTCCCTGAAATCGCGCTAGGCAGGCCAATTACCTCACCAGGACCTGCAATGCGAAGAATCAACGATTTGCCGTCAGCAGAACCAGCTGTGAGCTTAACGCGGCCATTGCAGATCACGAAGACACCGCGAGATTTCTGGCCTTCGACGAAAAGAATGGCTCCTTTGGGATAGGTAGCCGAGGAGGAGATGGCGTCCAGCCCCTCGATGGCAGGGCTTGAAAGATTGCAGAATAATCGCTCTTTTAAGAGCGGGCACGTTACACACGTCTCAATGACCTGCAAGCCGTAAGGCGTCTTCATGGCGTAGGGCGTAGGCATTATACGTCGTTTCCTTTTCGGAATGACCAGCAGCTGGTTGTAGGGCATCGCTTTGCTCCCTGGGAAGGGGTTGTTCTTGGCTTCCACTGCCTCCATCGTCCAGCCAATCCCCAAAATTGCCTGTACCCCCCCTCACACGAGAGAGTGACCAATGTCACAGCGCGCTTTGGACTCACGGCTTAACTCCGTTATCGCGAAAGAGGTGTTTAATGCCCACCGACGATTGAATCCATTTGGATGTTCTGAAATAGGAGCTGAACGTTCTGAAAAAAAATGGTTACCGCAGTTCGCCTTGCCAGCCCTGGCGGCTCACTCGGTGTTCGAAGACTCGCCCAGTTGCACGAATTACGATTAGAAGATCCAACCAGCTCCCTGTAGCGAGTGCGTCTTAGGCCCAACCGAAGCATGCGGCGGCCTAATACCATGCCATCAAATTCCACTCAACGCTCCTGGCGAGACGTCGAATCCCCTACCGACACAAGGATCAAGACCAGATGGAAGAAACACTCCAAAACTGGCTAATGGCTACTATTGGCCGATCAGAAGAGCTATCCTGAGATTCTCGCCCTGATGGCCGCGGACAATTCTCCCCCAACGAAGCTCGAAGTTGTACAGCGGCTTAACTTTTCTCCGTTTGTAGGGCGTTCGGTCGTTTCAAAATGCCACAGTTCCATTTTTCGGCTTCTTCCAGGTCCATTTATACATATGCCTGTCTTTAAAAACTCTCTCCGCCAGCCTCACGCAAATAATCCATCACGTACTTCGGCGGCTCAAGCTTCATCCGTAACGCGGAATCCGGAATGGGCGAACCCGCCACCGTTTGTAGCGGTATCACCCCCGCCCAAATCGGCAGGTCATAATCTTCGGCTTCATCCTTGGGGTCGCCAGCTCGTATTTTCGCCGAGACTTCTTCGAGCGGGAGCCGCAGCACGGTGGTAGCACGCATCTCCTGTTGCGTCGGCAATCGCACGTCGGACCAACGCCCCGGCACGATGCGATTCGTGAACATCTCCATCGCCGCCATCTTTTCATTTTCATCCGTCACCGGAAGTGCGATTCCCAGTGCCACCACCGACCGGTAGTTCATTGAGTGGTGAAACGCCGCGCGCGCCAGCACCAATCCGTCCGTCAGCGTCACCGTAATGCACACTCGGACGCCTCCGCTCAAACTCCGCAGCATCCTGCTCGCCGCCGAGCCGTGAAAATAAATATCGCCACCCACCCGCGCGTAAAGCGTAGGAATCACGTAAGGCTGCTCCCCCACCACAAAGCCCGCATGGCATACCAGCCCTGCATCCAGGATTGCATGGACCGTTTCCGCATCGTACTTTCCGCGGTCTGGAATGCGCGTTACGCGCGTCTTGTCAGTTGGTGTGTAAGTCTCCATCGCCCTCTCCCGTGTCACAGACACTTTGCCTACAAACTGGCGCCACTCGCCTTCTGATTACCATTGCCACGCCCTTCGTTTATCACATGCCGCCCCTCTCTAGTCCAGAGCCATATTGGAGCTGGCCGAGGTCTCTGCCGTCGACGCTTGCTTCCGCGCGAATGTGCATCATGCTCCCACTGGCGCGCGCGCGCACGCTCGGCTAGAATGTCCTTCTCACCGTCCGCACCAAGGAGAACCGCATGCCCGCCTTTCCCGGCGTGGATTTCATTGACTTTGATTCCTCGCTGACCGATGAGGAGAAGCTGGCCCGCCAGTCCGCCCGCCAGTTTGTGGACGACCAAATCCTCCCAATCATCGAGGAATGTAATCGCGAAGGCCGCTTCCCCATCGAACTCGTCCCCCAGATGGCCGAGCTGGGCCTCTTTGGTGCGAGCCTGAAAGGCTACGGCTGCGCGGGCATGTCCAACGTCGAATATGGCCTGGTCACTCAGGAACTGGAACGCGGCGATTCCGGCCTTCGCAGCTTCGTTTCCGTGCAAAGCGCGCTGGTAATGTTTCCAATTCATGCCTACGGCTCTGACGCGCAAAAGGAAAAGTGGCTGCCCCTGCTCCAGCAGGGCAAGGCGCTGGGCTGCTTCGGCCTTACCGAACCCCAATTCGGCTCCAATCCTGGCGGAATGCTGACTCGTGCGAAAAAAACCGCTGACGGCTACGTCCTCAACGGCGAAAAGATGTGGATTACCAGCGGCTCGCTCGCCGACGTTGCCGTCGTTTGGGCGAAAGGCGATGGCGAAAAAATCCGCGGCTTTCTCATTGAAAAAAACACGCCGGGATTCAAGGCCTGGGACGTTCATGGCAAATGGTCGCTCCGCGCATCCGTCACTTCCGGCCTCGCCATGACCGATTGCCACATTCCCGCCGAAAATCTGCTGCCCAATGTCGAAGGCCTGAAAGGCCCGCTGGGCTGCCTCAATCAGGCGCGCTATGGGATTGGATGGGGCGCACTCGGCGCGGCCATGGCTTGCTACGACACAGCTCTCCGCTATTCCAAGCAGCGCAAGCAGTTCCGCAATCAACCCATCGCCTCACATCAGCTTGTGCAGGAAAAGCTCGTCTGGATGATTACCGAAATCACCAAGGGACAGTTGCTCGCGCTCCAGGTCGGACGCCTTAAGGACTCTGGTCGTGTCCATCACTCCCACATCTCCATGCTGAAAATGAATAACGTGCGCATCGCCCTCGAAACCGCCCGCATGGCTCGTAACATCCTCGGTGCCAACGGCATCGTGGACGATTACTGTGTCATGCGCCATATGAATAATCTCGAATCCGTGTTTACTTACGAAGGCACTGACGACATTCACAAGCTCATCATCGGCGAACGTATCACTGGAATCTCGGCCCTTTGATAACCAGCAAAATCCCGCCTCGCGTCATTGTCCATCGCACCGTTTTGCGGGCTGGACTACTTCTTTTCATAGCGTTATTTCTTGCCGCGATTCCCGCGCCGCATCGCGCATCTTCCCAGACATCCTCTGCCGCTGCCTCCGCTCCCTTTACCGAGCGGCCCAAGATTCGCGCCATCACCGCTTTCATTAAGATGGATCCCGACCATTACCGGACTCAGGTGCAACAAACGCTGGTCTTTCTACGGTCCGCCAGCGACGCCTTTAAGAAAGCTGGCTACGACGTTCAAGGCATTCGCATTACTACCCAGCCCTTTCCCGAATATGCCGGCTACATGACTGGCGGACAGGCTGTCACCTTTTTTCAGGACTACGACCGCCTGGCCACCGCGCAGGGCTTTGACACTTCCATCGGCCCTGCCATGCTCAACGATAAGGACGATCCGCGCCAGGCCCAGCTCCTAGCCAAAATTCTTGAAAACACCACCACACTCGAAGGCAGCGTCATCATCGCCGACGCCGACGGCATCCATTGGCGCGCTATCAGCGCCGCGTCGCGCCTCATCAGCGAAGTCGCCGAACACACCCCTCACAGCCAGGGCAATTTCCGTTTTGCCGCCACCGCCATGCTCAAAAGCGGCACGCCTTTTTATCCCGGTTCGTATTATTCCGGAGTGGGCAATCAATTCGCGCTGGCCCTGCAATCCGCCAATGTCGTTGACGAAGTTTTTCGCCGTTCCCACGATCCCGTCGAGGCTGCGCATCTCCTTGAACAAGCCCTCGAAATTCACGTTCGCGTCCTCGACGTCACCGCCCGCTCTCTTACCTCAACAAATTGGACCTACAGCGGCATTGATCTTTCCCCCGCGCCTTTGAAGGAAGTTTCCATCGGCGCCGCCATCGAGCATTTCACTGGCGGACCCTTCGGCGGCAGTGGCACCATGACCGCCGCGGCCACCATCACCCAGGCTCTGCGCGCCGTTCCATTTGCCCATGTCGGCTATTCCGGCCTCATGCTTCCCGTCCTCGAAGATTCCGTGCTGGCCCAGCGCTGGGGTCAGGGTGGCGTCAGCCTGGACGCGTTGCTGGCCTACTCCTCTGTTTGCGGCACCGGCCTCGACACTGTGCCACTGCCCGGCGACGTCACCCGCGAGCAGCTTGACCGCATCCTCGGCGACGTCGCTACGGAAGCGTTTAAACTCAATAAACCTCTTTCCGCGCGCCTCCTGCCGGTCACCGGGAAAAAGGTCGGCGATCACACCGAATTCTCCGATCCCTTTCTGGTCAACACCACCCTGCAGCCTCTGCCCTGACTTGAACCTTTTGTGACCCTAGCCGCGACGCCTAGGGTCTGATCGGCAACCTCCGGGGTATAACGATGCTAGCTCGATCCCCGGAGGCTCGGGGTATGCGATTTCCACCGTCCACGGTTCACCTCGGTCCCCTAACTCGGAAGTTTGTGTCCGGTGCCGTTTGGGAAGGAACTGACAAATTCCCTGCATGGCAGGATTGGGCTGACGAAGTTGAAGAGGCTCTAAATTTTCTAGAACGGGAGAGCCATATCGAATCTTTTTTCTCCGTTGCGAGGGCGGGCAAGACGCCGCAACATCGTGACGCTTGCCTAGCGAAGACTAGAGCGGCCCCTCATTTACGCCGAAATGGTTTTCGAATGCGCAGTGGGAGCCCCCCCCCGGTCAAGGCAGCACGAAGGGTGACGTTCTGATATGTCTCGCGGACTCGCCGAATATTTTCGTCGAGATTAAACAGCCTGGATGGCAAAGTGAATTGCTACCTCGGCGCATTGCAGAACGCCAAAATCTCTTCCCAGAAGATCGAACGCGGCGTCTGGAACGGATTCGACAAGATAGGTATTCTGCCATTGAGGGGGGTGCGGTCGGCTCCCATTTAGCAGCTTTGGATGTTGTCAGGCGAAATGCGATCCCGAAGCTCACCAAACAGTGTCCCAACCTTGTCGTCGTTATCGACGATCTAACGGTCACGCCAGTTGGAATGCCTGGATTAGCGCAGTTCGTGGAGCGTGAGTTTTTAAAACCTGACCACGATCCCGATGATCCGGATGACGTCTTTTCTTACGAACGGTTGGGCGGCTTACTTTTCCTTAATATGGAGCTGCAAGTTGGCGACAGGGTGAGATGCCGAACGGACTTTGTCCAGAATAGGAATGCATTGCCTCCATGCGATTTGCCTCCTAGCGTAGCTTCAGCCCTTTCAAAAATGCGAGAGGAGAGTCGGAAGCTGCGCGAGCAGCAATTCGCTGGTCGTCCTACTTGTTTTGAAATGATTCGATCACGCGACAATAGTCGGGGGGCTGCCGTGGTAGAACCCAGTGTCGACCTCATGGCTGAAACATAACAAAGCAGAAATTTGCTTCCTAGCCCCACACAACAACTTGCCGCCCTCATGGCGCAACAGGAGACTTTTGTTATGATAGGCCCCGCGCGCAAGCGTCCGCTACGCCACCGACGGGCATAAGGACGCGGAATTAAATCTAAGCGCAGGGAGTCATCCAATGGAAAAAGAACTTAGTCTCGAATTTCTGCGCGTCGTCGAACAGGGCGCCATCGCCGCCGCCCATACCATGGGCCTGGGCGACCGCCATAAAGCCGATGAAGTCGCTGTCGAAGCCATGCGCAAGGCCATGGACGCCGTTCACATGGACGGCACCATCGTCATTGGCGAAGGCGAGCGCGACGAAGCTCCCATGCTCTTCATTGGCGAAAAGGTCGGCGCCGCTCACCGCGATAAAGGCAGTTCCTACCCCGGCGTGGATATCGCTGTTGACCCGCTGGAGGGAACCAACCTATGCGCCACTGGCGCGCCCAATGCAATCGCCGTCCTGGCCGCCAGCGAATCCGGCGGGTTGCTTCACGCGCCCGATCTTTACATGGAAAAAATCGTTGTGGGACCTGACTGCCGCGGCTGCGTGGACCTCGACGCGCCCGTCGCCGACAACCTTCGCGCCGTCGCCAAACGCCTGCAACGCGATATTGAAGACCTTGTCGTTGTGGTCCTCGATCGCGAACGCCATGCCAAGCTGATTGACGACATTCGCGCCACTGGCGCGCGCATTCGCCTGATTGGGGATGGAGACCTTTCCGCCGGAATCAGCGCGGCGATCATGGGAACCGGCGTTCACGCGGTGATGGGGACGGGAGGCGCGCCGGAAGGCGTCCTCACCGCGGCCGCGCTGCGCTGCCTTAACGGACAGATTCTCGCTCGGCTGGTAGTCTCAAAACCCGAGCACGAAGAACGTCTCGCCGCCATGGGCGTCAAAGACGCCAAGCGCGTTTATGACACTCAGGATCTCGCTCCGGGGAAAAATCTTATCTTCGCCTGTACAGGCGTCACTGACGGCAATCTTCTTCGCGGAGTTAGTTTCTTTGGTGACGGCATCCGCACCCACTCCCTGATTCTCACTTATTCCGAGCATCAGGTCCGCTTCATTGACTCCATCCACCTGGAGAAAAAGCCCGAAGCCCGCGTCCGGCTATAGCAATCTTTGAGGGGTTACACGAAAGCCTAATCCAAGAAACCTAGCTTCAATAAGCGAGATCTGGAATCGCAATGGAAGTTCGAGCGTCCTACCCTATGGGCTTTCGCTCCGCTAGTTAGGCTCGGGCGGCGAAAGCGCGGCCCAGGCTGGCCGCGCTGACGTGGGCCACGCCAGCAGCCAGGCCCGGCAAATGTCCGGGCTGCGGCGGGTAATAGGCTGATGAACCATTGGCCGGGCCGCTCACATGCACGGTGATCGCCTCCAGCCGTTTAAGGATGGACTGCCACTGGGCGGCCTCAAGCTGGCGCAAGTACGGCCTTAAATGCTGTATGAACGGATCCTCCAGCATCAATTCGCCCTGATTTTCCGGCAGAAAAAAACGGTTCAGCCCGATGTTGAGCGCCGCAGCGATCTTCTCGAGCGTTCCTAGGCTCGGAGTCATCTGTCCGCTTTCGATTCGCGACAGATAGGAACGGGAAACTTTGGAACTGGACTGTAACTGGCTCTGGGTCATGCTCCGCCATTCGCGAAGCTGCCGGACGCGTATCCCGATGCGCTCCACAATTTGCGTGTTGGGCCAGGCCCGGCTCTGCGCTTCCTGCTCGGGCAAGGGCGGCACTTCGGGCGGCGGCAGGGTGATGGCCTGCACCACGGGCAGCAGCCGGAGGCACCGGCGGCAGTATCCCGCGCGTGTCCGGTATTGCACCAGACCGCAGAGGTGACATCGCAGTACGTCTCGATCGCTTGCTGTTTCGTTCATAGCCTTGCGGCTGTTGTTTCCGCTAATGCCGGCCATATCGTCCTTTCATAGCCTTGACGTGTGCGGAAGGGCGAAAGTCTGTTTGCCTCCCAAAAGACAAGCAGACGAATGGTTCGAAAGCATTCTGTCTGAATGGCTATTAACGAGTCAAGTAATTTCCGTAACGGATACATCTTTTTTTTGGATCATGCACCGGACTGAAACATGCTTGACTCCCGCCGCCCTCCAACCGCGCTTGGCATTCGCGCCCTGACACAAGCACAATGGCATTTATGCCCACACGTGACGATGCTTGGAACCTCTTGTGCGAATATACCGCCGGTGACGGCCTTCGCAAGCATGCCTTGGCCGTCGAAGCCTGCGTTCGCTTTTACGCGCGCCGCGCCGGAGCCGATGAGGACCTCTGGGGGATCACCGCCCTGCTGCACGATTTTGATTACGAGCGCTGGCCCAATGATGAACACCGCCCAGATGCCGAGCATCCTTTTCAGGGGTCGGGCATCCTTCGAGAGCGCGGCTATCCTGAGGAAATGATCCACGCGGTCCTCGGCCACGCCGATTACACCGGAGTAGCTCGCGAATCCGCCCTCGACCACACTCTTTTTGCGTGCGATGAACTGGCCGGCTTTCTCACGGCTTGCGCCCTGGTCAAACCCAGCAGGAGCATTCACGACGTGGAAGCTGCTTCCGTAAAGAAAAAATTGAAGGACAAAGCCTTCGCCCGCGGCGTAAATCGCGAGGATGTTCGGGTCGGCGCCGAAGAGTTGTGCCTGCCACTCGAAGACCATATCGCCAATTGCATCGAAGCCATGCGCGGCGTTGCCACAGAACTCGGATTGGAAGGTTCGGGCCGCTAAGAAGTCTTTCACCTTTTCCGCGCGCCCCATTTGCACGTCCTCCTTTTCCCGCGCGCCACCGTTCCGATGCATAGGCATCGCAATCCGCCGTGTTAGAATTCCCCTATGGAGCGCGTGAACGAATTTCTCGGGTCCGCGATGCGCTGCGTCGGCGATCCCGCTACCCCCATGACCTGGATTCGCGCAACATGGGCGAGCCTCGCTGGCGAGCAACTTGCCCGCCGTACTTCGCCTTTTCGCCTCGTCAACGGCTGCCTCGAAATCACTGTGCCCATTGCCAGCGAAGCTGCGGCGATCCGGGGCCTTGAAGAGGAATTGCGCGGCCGGATCAATCGCGCGTGGGGCCGCAACCTGGTTCGCGAAGTTCGCTTTTGCAACGTACCTTCCCGCCTGCCTCATGAAATGGATAACACCCATCTACCGTTTATCCGCAAAGGCGCGCAACCCCCGCGCACCCGGAAACCCGTTCCATGAGCATCACCCCTGAAGAAGTTCTTCGCGTCGCCGAGCTGGCCTATTTGGAACTTTCCGAGGAAGAGCTGCATACCTATCGGCGCCAACTCGACGGCATCCTCGCCTACATTGACAAGCTCCGCGAACTTGACGTTTCCGCTGTTGAACCTATGGCGCAGATTCTCTCTGCCGCGTCGCCTGACGAATCTGACTCTCTGCGCGATGACATTGTCCGCCCGGATTCTTCCGGCCCCAAGATTCTCCAGCAAGCGCCCGAAGGATTGCCACCCTGGTTTCGCGTCCCACGAGTAATTTCCCGATGAGCGCCGCAACGCTCCCAGGTTCGTGGACAATCTCTTCCATTCGCGAATCGCTCCTGCTAAAGACAGTCTCCGCCCGCGAACTGACTGCGGAATTTTTCCGGCGCATCGAACGCGATAATCCGCGCATCAACGCTTTCCTCACTGTTTGTCCTGAGCGCGCCTTTGCCGCAGCCGATCATGTGGACGCTCTCATCGCTCGCGGTGAATCCCTGCCGCCATTGGCCGGCGTTCCTGTCGCCATGAAGGACGTTCTCAGTACCGCCGGAGTTCGCACTACTTGCGGTTCCAAAATTCTCGAGAACTATATCCCCCCTTACGATGCCACGGCCGTTTCGCGGCTGGAAAGCGCTGGCGCCGTCATTCTCGGCAAAACCAACTGTGACGAATTTGCCATGGGCAGCTCCAACGAAAATTCCGCTTTTGGTCCCGTGCAAAATCCGGCCGCGCCGGGATATGTCCCCGGAGGATCCAGCGGCGGTTCCGCAGCCGCGGTGGCTGGGCAGCTTGCCGTGGCTGCGCTGGGAACTGATACCGGCGGCTCCATTCGGCAACCGGGTGCTTGCTGCGGAATCACGGCTCTTATGCCCACCTATGGGCGCGTCTCCCGTTATGGATTGATCGCTTTCGCGTCTTCGCTCGATCGTATTGGCCCTCTGGCCAATTCCGTCGAAGATGCCGCGTCAGTGTTGGCCGCAATGGCCGGCCGCGATCCGCTTGACGCAACTTCCACTTCCGCGCCTGTTCCCGACTATCGCGCGCAATGCCAGGAGCCTCTCCACGGGCTGCGCTTGGGCATTCCCCGCCAATATTTCGGTGAAGGTCTCGATCCCGAGGTGCGCCAAAAAGTGGAAGAAGCCATCGCCATGCTAGAAAAACTTGGCTGCCGCCGTGTTGATTTGGACATGCCCCACACGGATTACGCCATCGCGGCCTACTACATCATCGCCACCGGCGAAGCCAGCTCCAACCTCGCTCGCTACGACGGCGTCCGTTACGGACTGCGCGAACCTGCCAATTCGCTTCGCGAAATGTACAAACGCACTCGCGGACGCGGATTTGGGACGGAAGTAAAACGCCGCGTCATGCTGGGTACCTATGCACTATCCGCCGGTTATTACGACGCTTACTATTTGCGCGCCCAGAAGGTTCGCGCCCTGATCGCCCGCGATTTCGCGGAGGCTTTCCAGCGAGCCGACGTCCTGATTACTCCCACCACTCCCACACCCGCTTTTCGCATCGGCGAGCGAACGTCTGATCCTCTGAAGATGTATCTCGCTGACATTTACACAGTTACCGGATCTCTCGCTGGTATTCCGGGTATTTCTGTCCCCTGCGGAAAATCCACTGCGAACCTGCCCATTGGTTTGCAGGTTTTTGGCCCGCACTTCACCGAATCACTTGTTCTCCAGGTCGCCCACGCCTATCAAGAAGCCGCCTCTCCCCTCCCATCCTAGGGGTCACAAAAATCGCCCCGCGCCTCTCGCCCATAACCCTGAAAACTCTCCATACGCCTAAGTGTCCGGTAAATGTCCGGTTTTGTCCGTTGTCTGACGGCGGCAACCACCAGGTGGAACTGCAAACAGCGCCACCAGATTCACCGTCAACTAGGCTCCATCCCTTGAAGGGGCGAGCAGTGCTGTCACGCGCTCGTCCCCTCAAGGCGCTCCAGGCAAAATACTCCGGGCAAACGCCCCCAGCCGGGCCGCATCACATACTCGATGAGATGGGTTTCCCTTTCTGATCGAATGTGTCGCGGCCCGCTCTTTTCTGGGCGATCCCCGCATAACCCGATATTTCGCAGCGGGCCACTGCGCGGCTCTAGGCCTCCACTATGCGCGGCTGGGGGCCATTTCCTTGCGACATTCGCCCTCTCACTGGTTACCGGCTGCTTATCCGTTTTCTGCCCTCTCGTGTTTTCACAGGCTGGCTCGCCTTCCGCTATGCAATCGCAAACTTCGTCCGCGCCTTCGGTAGCCCAAGAGGCGGCTTCGCCGGGGCATAATAGCCCCGCGCCTCCTACTGCCCTGCCTCGCGGGAAAAAACTCATCCTGAAAGATGGGGGCAGCGAAGTCGTTCGCAGCTATTCAGTGGAAAACGATCGTGTGCATTATTACAGCTTGGAACGCTCGCAGTGGGAGGAAATTCCAGTTGCGATGGTGGATTGGGACGCCACTCACAAGGAAGAGGCGGCTGAATCCGCCGCCCAGTCCGCGCAATTGGCCAGTGTCAAAGCCCATGGACGGGAACTCAAGGCTCGCACGGTCGCCGAGGACGTGGATGCGAGTTATGAGGTTGCTCCCGGCGTCTTCCTGCCGGCCGATGATGGATTGTATCTCCAGCAGGGCAGCGCCTTAACACCGCTAAAGCAAGTTACCGCGGACATGAAAACCGACAAGCGCCGTGCGGTGGAAAAAATGCTCGTGCCCATGCCCGGCCTGGTTCCCTCCCGGCGTAACATGGAATTGAAAGGCCCGCGCTCCACCATCCGTCTCACTACTTCGCAGCCGGAGTTTTATCTCCACACCTCGGAACCGCGGGAGCCGCGCGTGGATTTACTGAGGGCCCGCGCGAGCGGCGGCGCCCGGGTGTTTGAAAGCCTCGACACCACTCCGGATATGGGCCCCAGCCAGCCAAGCACTGTGGGCAAATCCATCCCCATGCAGTCGTGGACGGTCGCCAAAGGCCTTTACCGTTATACGCTCACGCAGCCGCTGCCTGCTGGCGAATACGTAATAACCATGGATCCTGAGGACAGCGACAAAGTAAATCTTATGGTTTGGGATTTCGGTTTGGACGCGCCATCTGGCTCTGTCGGCCGCGCTCACTAAAACCGTCCCTGCGCGCTCGCTGACCGTTCCGGAACGACACAATCCGTTTCTATAAAAAACAGCAGCCAAAAGAAAATCGGCCCACTGGCGCCGGATCGACCAGTGTTTCCTCATCGTCCAGCGGCCAGAGGGCCGATTAAAAAACTATATTGCGGAAGGGCGATTGTCACTCCCCCGCCCCTCGCCCCACTGATAAACTAGCCTTCGCTGGCCAGGTCGCCATCTTTTGCGGCATATTCCATCGAAGCGGCGTCTTCGGCGCCTAACGGAATCTCCGCCTCAAATTCCTCTTCTTTCGGAACCTCCGTCATCAACCGGACGGCGCGGTAACGGTCCAGGCCTGTGCCTGCTGGAATTAGCCTGCCCATGATTACGTTTTCCTTCAGCCCGCGCAGGTAATCCACGCGGCCCGAAATCGCCGATTCCGTCAGCACGCGCGTGGTTTCCTGGAAACTGGCCGCCGAAATGAACGAATCGGTGGACAAAGAAGCTTTGGTGATTCCCAGCAGCAACGGCCGTCCCGTTGCCGGACGCTCGCCTTCATGTATGGTCCGGTCGTTTTCTTCGCGGAAGCGGAACTTGTCCACCTGCTCCTCAAGAAGGAATGCGGTATCTCCCACGTCTTCCACCTTCACCCACCGCATCATTTGCCGGACAATCACTTCGATGTGCTTGTCATTGATAGTCACGCCCTGGAGGCGATAAACTTCCTGAATCGCATTTACCAGGTAGGCCTGCGTGTACTTTTCGCCCAGCACGGCCAGCAAATCGTGTGGATTCAGCGGCCCGTCAATCAACCGCTCGCCAGCGCGAACCCGCTCGCCTTCCTGCACGTTCACGTGGACGCCGCGCGGGATCAAGTACTCCTTGATCGTCCGGCCGTCCTCGCTCCTCACTTCGATCTTGCGCTGGCCCTTGGCGATGTCGCCATACTGCACCATGCCGTCAATCTCGCTGATTACCGCGGGATCGTGCGGCTTCCGCGTTTCAAACAACTCCACCACGCGCGGTAAACCGCCGGTGATGTCCTTGGTCTTGGTGGTTTCGCGCGGAATTTTCGCCAGCACGTCGCCGCCTTGCACGTCATCACCATCCTGCACCATCAAATGCGCGCGCGCGGGCATCAGGTATTTCTTCTTTACCTTGCCTGAGGAATCGCGTATCACGATGGCTGGCTGATGCTTTTCATCGCCGGGCTGCAGCATGACCACATTCTGGGAAAGCCCGGTAACCTCATCCACTTGCTCTTCCACGGTCACCGCTGGCTGCAAATCCTTGAATTCGACGCTGCCCGCGCTCTCCGTGAGAATGGAGAAGGTGTAGGGATCCCACTCCACCATGGTCTCGCCGCGGCTTACAGCTTGTCCTTCATTCACCAGCAGCCGTGCGCCATAGACCACGTGGTGCCGTTCCTTTTCGCGTCCTTCGCTGTCCACTACCGCGATCAGTCCAGAACGGTTCATGGCAATCAGGCTGGTGCGGCCCTGGGTCACCTTGATATCCACAAACTTCACGGTCCCGGAATTGCGCGCTTCAACCTTGGATTGCGCGCTTACCCGCATAGCCGTGCCGCCAATGTGGAAGGTCCGCATCGTAAGCTGAGTTCCTGGCTCGCCGATGGACTGCGCGGCAATCACTCCCACCGCTTCGCCCATTTCCACCATTCGCCCGGAAGCCAGGTTGCGCCCGTAACACCGCGCGCAAACTCCACGGCGCGTTTCGCACGTCAGTACCGACCGGATTTTCACCTTTTCGATTCCCGCTTCCTGAATGGCGCTGGCCAGGTCCTCGGTGATTTCCTGGTTCGCTTCCAGCAATACGGCGCCTTCGTAATCGCGAATTTTCTCGAGGGTTACGCGGCCCACCACGCGGTCGCGCAACGGCTCCACTTCCTCGCCCGCCTCCACGATCGCTTCCACCGAAATTCCATCCGCCGTGCCGCAATCCAGTTCGCTGATAATCACGTCCTGGGCCACGTCCACCAGCCGCCGCGTCAGGTAACCGGAATCGGCTGTCTTTAGAGCCGTATCCGCCAAGCCCTTGCGCGCGCCGTGCGTGGAAATAAAGTATTCCAGCACCGTGAGGCCTTCGCGAAAGTTCGAAGTGATCGGAGTTTCAATGACCTCGCCCGATGGCTTGGCCATTAGTCCGCGCATACCGCTCAATTGCCGGATCTGCTGCTTCGAACCGCGAGCGCCCGAATCGGCCATCACGTAAATCGGGTTGATCATTCCTTGCTTATCCTGGGTCTCCAAACCCTTGAACATTTCATCAGCCACTTTTTCGGTTACGTCGCCCCAGATGGCTACAACTTTGTTGTACCGTTCGCCGTTGGTAATCGCGCCGTCCAGATATTGCTGTTGCACCTTCAAAACATCGTCTTCGGCTTTTTGTACCAGGCGGCTCTTGTCGCTGGGAATGACCATGTCCGTAATTCCAATCGAAATTCCGGCGTTGGTGGCGTACTGGAATCCCAACTCTTTGAGTTGATCGAGCAGGGTTACGGTCTTTTCCAGCCCAAAGCGCAAATAGCAATACTGCACCACCTGCTGCACTCCCTTCTTCTTCAGCAGGCCGTTGATGAACGGCATTTCCGCCGGCAAGTGGTCGTTGAATATTGCCCGGCCCACAGTGGTCTGCAGAAATTGCCGGTTCAGATTCATGGACGGTGTATGCGATACATCCTGATCATCGGGGCCGCTCGCCAGATCGAGTACTTCCCCGGTATAACGAAGGCGTATCGGGGTCAGTAGTTCAACCTGCTCGGCTTCCAGCGCCAGAATTACTTCCTCGGCGCTTCCAAAAGCCCGTCCCTCGCCTTTTGCGCCCGGCTTGGACTTGGTCAGGTAGTACAGCCCCAGCACCATGTCCTGCGTGGGCACCGCCAGCGGCAAGCCGTTGGCCGGCGACAAAATGTTTTTCGCGCTAAGCATCAGGACCGAAGCTTCCACCTGCGCTTCGGGCGACAGCGGAATGTGCACCGCCATTTGATCGCCGTCGAAGTCCGCGTTGAATGCCGTGCACACCAGCGGATGTATTCGGATGGCTTTGCCTTCCACCAGCACTGGCTCGAACGCCTGGATGCCCAGCCGGTGAAGCGTGGGCGCGCGGTTCAGCAGCACGGGATGTTCCCGGATTACGTCCTCGAGAATGTCCCACACCACGGGATCCTGCTGTTCCACCATTTCCTTGGCCTGCTTGATGGTGGTGCAATGCCCTCCTGCTTCCAGCCGGTGATAAATGAACGGCTTGAAAAGCTCCAGGGCCATCTTCTTGGGCAGCCCGCACTGGTGCAGCTTCAGTTCCGGTCCCACCACAATCACCGAGCGGCCCGAATAATCCACGCGCTTGCCCAGCAGGTTTTGGCGGAACCGTCCCTGCTTGCCCTTCAGTGTGTCCGAAAGTGATTTCAGCGGACGGTTGTTGGTGCCTCGCAGGACACGCCCACGCCGCCCGTTATCGAACAGCGCGTCAACCGCTTCCTGAAGCATGCGCTTCTCATTGCGCACGATGACATCGGGCGCCTTCAGCTCCATCAGCTTCTTGAGGCGGTTGTTCCGGTTAATGACCCGCCGGTAAAGATCGTTCAAATCCGACGTCGCGAATCGCCCGCCGTCCAGAGGCACCAGCGGACGCAACTCCGGCGGTAGAACCGGAATCACATCCAGAATCATCCATTCCGGCTTGTTTCCGCTCTTGCGGAACGATTCCAGCACTTTCAGGCGCTTGGCATGTTTGGTGCGCTTCTGCAGGCTCGGATCCGTCTTCATCTTCTCGCGCAGTTCTTCCGCGAGCTTATCCACCTCCACGTTCCGCAGAAGCTCCTTAATGGCTTCCGCGCCCATAGTTGCGCGGAACTTGCCCGGATGCTCCTTCTGCAGTTCGCGATATCTCTCCTCCGTCAGGAGTTCCTTCTCGCGCAGGTCCAGCGCTTCCCCTGGATCCAGCACCACGAATTTCTCGAAATACAGTACCGCTTCGAGATCGCGCATGGTAATGTCCAGCAAATAGCCGATGCGGCTGGGCAGTCCCTTGAAGAACCACACATGCGAGCATGGCGTCGCCAGTTCAATATGGCCAAGGCGCTCGCGGCGCACCTTGCTCAGTGTCACTTCCACGCCGCATTTGTCGCAGATGACGCCTTTGTGCTTCATCCGCTTGTACTTGCCGCACAAGCACTCCCAATCTGTTACCGGACCAAAAATCTTGGCGCAGAACAGACCATCGCGCTCTGGCTTGAACGTCCGGTAATTAATCGTCTCCGGCTTGGTCACCTCGCCATGCGACCAGGATCGGATTTTTTCCGGACTCGCCAAACTTATTCGTATGGAATCAAAATCCGCTATCTGACTGGCACGATCATATGGACTTGAGCGATACAAGGGCTGACCTCCTGCCCCGGCGAACCGGAGCGCAAAACCTTACCAATTCAGGGTGAATTCGTGCGCCGGCTTATTCCGCTGCCACTTTCTCCAGCGCTGGAGCTTTCTGTCGTTTCATCAACTCGACGTCCAGGCACAGAGATTGCAATTCGCGAACCAGCACGTTGAACGATTCGGGAACGCCTGGTTCGATTCCCGATTCGCCCTTGACGATGGCTTCGTAAATCTTGGCTCGGCCATAAACGTCGTCCGATTTCGCTGTCAGTAACTCCTGCAGAATGTGCGCGGCGCCATAAGCTTCCAGCGCCCACACTTCCATTTCCCCGAATCGCTGGCCGCCAAATTGCGCCTTGCCGCCCAGCGGTTGTTGGGTGATAAGTGAATAAGGTCCAATGGAACGCGCATGTATCTTGTCGTCCACCAGATGCGAGAGCTTAAGCATGTAAATGTAGCCAACCGTGACTTCCTGCGAAAACGCGTCGCCAGTCATCCCTTCCCGCAGAGGAATCTTGCCGCTGGTCGGAAGGCCCGCCAAACCCAGCAACTGGCGAATCTCACTTTCCCGCGCGCCGTCGAAGACGGGCGTCGCCATTGGTATCCCTTCGGCGAAGCTGCGTGCGATAACAATAAGTTCGTCGTCGTCCAGGCCAGCCAGAGTGCCCCAAATCGCGGTCGCTCCGAATTTTTCCTTGAACCACTTGCGAACTGACTCCACTTCCGCCACCTTGTGGCTTTCCGCCATGGCTGCCACTTGGCGGCCAAGCTCCTTGGACGCCCATCCTAGGTGGGTTTCCAGAATCTGCCCCACGTTCATGCGCGAAGGCACGCCCAGTGGATTCAACACGATTTCCACCGGCGTTCCATCCGGCAAGTACGGCATATCTTCTTCGGGCACCACGCGCGCAATCACGCCCTTGTTCCCGTGGCGCCCGGCCATCTTGTCGCCAACGGAAAGCTTGCGCTTCATCGCGATGTAGGCCTTCACCATCTTGATCACTCCGGGAGGCAGCTCATCGCCTTTCTTCAGTTTCTCGATGCGCTCGTCGGTGATCTTGCGGAGTACGTCCACTTGCCGCGAAGTCATCTCTTCCACTTCGTCTATTTTTTCGATAAGCAGCGGATCCCGCGTTTCCAGCCGCAGCCGTTTCAGGTTGCGCGTCGAAATCTTCTCCAGGATTTCGCGCGTTAACTCGGTACCTTTGGTCAACAGTCGTTTATTGGTGCGTTCATCATGCAGATCAGCCGTCAGCTTGTGGCCGCCCAGCATGTCGTTAAGTCGTTTCAGCCGCTCATCCGTAAGAATGCGGATTTCATCGGCCAGGTTCTTTTCCAGCTTCGCTTCATGCGCCGCCTCGATGGCCTTGTGCCGCTCGTCCTTCTCGCCGCCCTTGCGGCAGAAGATCTTCACGTCCACGATCGTGCCTTCCACGCCCGGCGGGCAATAAAGCGATGCGTCGCGAACGTCTCCAGCCTTTTCACCGAAGATGGCCCTCAACAGTTTTTCTTCCGGCGTCAGCGTGGTCTCACCCTTGGGAGTGACCTTTCCTACCAGGATGTCGCCGGGACGAACCGTCGCGCCGATGCGGATCACTCCGCTTTCGTCCAGATTGCGCAGGAAAGTTTCGCTGATGTTGGGAATGTCCCGCGTGATTTCCTCGGGACCTAGCTTGGTGTCCCGTGCTTCGATTTCATACTCCTCGATGTGGATCGAAGTGTAGTAATCCTCGCGCACCAGCTTTTCGCTGATGATGATCGCGTCTTCGAAGTTATACCCACGCCAGGACAGGAACGCGCAAAGAACATTGCGTCCGAGCGCCAGCTCCCCCTTATCGGTGCACGGCCCGTCGGCCAGCACTTGTCCCTGAAAGACACGGTCTCCCGCGCGCACCAGTGGTTTCTGGCTGATACAGGTGTTCTGGTTCGACCGCTTGAACTTTGTTAGCAGGTAAATATCAGAACCCACTTCACGGCTCAGCACTCCGGAGCGATCAGAAGCCACGCGTACAATGATGCGCTCGGAATCCACCTGATCAACGATCCCATCTCGTTTGCACACAATCACCGCGCCAGAATCACGCGCGGTCACCCGCTCCATTCCGGTGCCCACCAGCGGCGCTTCTCCACGAATTAATGGCACCGCCTGGCGCTGCATGTTGGAGCCCATCAGCGCGCGGTTGGCGTCGTCGTTTTCCAGGAACGGAATCAGGCTGGCGGCTACTGAGACAAGTTGCTTCGGAGAGACGTCAATGTAATCCACTTCATCGCGATTTTTCAGCACGAAGTTGCCCGCTTGCCGGCAGGTAACCAGTTCGGGCACAATACGTCCCTTTTCATCCAGCGGCACATTAGCCTGCGCCACTACGTAGCGGTCTTCTTCCCACGCCGAAAGATAAAAACAGTGGGGGTCCCAGGTGGCACGGCGCCGTTTCAGGTCTTCATTCACGCTATCCACTTTGTCTTTCTCGACAACTTCGCCCACTTTGAATTCGCTGTCTCCGGCGCTTACAATCTGGGCATAGTCCACCGTCTTTCCGCCCTTTACGCGCCGGTAGGGCGATTCGATAAAGCCAAATTCGTTGATTCGTGCGTAACATGAAAGCGAGCTGATCAACCCGATATTTGGCCCTTCCGGCGTCTCAATTGGACAAATGCGTCCGTAGTGCGTGGTATGCACGTCGCGCACTTCAAATCCCGCGCGCTCCCGCGAAAGGCCGCCCGGCCCCAGCGCCGACAGCCGCCGTTTGTGGGTGATTTCGCTCAGCGGATTGGTCTGATCCATAAACTGGCTGAGCTGTGAACTGCCGAAGAATTCGCGAATCGCCGCCATTACCGGCTTTGCATTCACCAGGTCGTGCGGCATGGCCGTGGACATTTCCTGATACACCGACATCTTTTCCTTGATGGCCCGCTCCATACGCACCAAGCCGATGCGGAACTGGTTTTCCAGCAGTTCGCCCACCGCGCGCACGCGCCGGTTGCCCAGGTGGTCAATGTCGTCCACCGTACCAACATTCTGTTTTAACTTGAGCAGATACTTGATCGCCGCCACAAAATCCCCGGTGTCCAGCGTCCGCTTCTCCAGCGGAGTCCCCAGGTCCAGCTTGATGTTGAATTTCAAACGCCCTACGCGGCTGAAATCGTACTTGCGCGGGTCGAAAAACATTCCGTGAAATAATGCTTGCGCCGTGTCCACCGTAGGAGGATCGCCCGGACGCAGCTTGCGGTAAATTTCAATCAACGCTTCCTTGGAACTGCGGATCCCGTCCTTCTCCAGCGTTCGCACGATCACGCTGCCCACTGGATCGTGTTCTGGGAAGCACACATCCACTTCCGTAATGCCCGCCGCCGCCAAGGCGGTCCATGTTTCCGCGGACATTGCCTTGTTCGATTCCAGCAGCACTTCGCCGGTCTGGCGATTCACCAGTTCGCCCACCGCGATCGCCCCGTCGAGATCCGCGGTCGTCACTTCCACTTCATTGACGTGCGCCTTTCCCAACTCCTTGTATTGCGCATCCCCGATTCGGCGGTGCGCTCCAACCATCAATTCGTCAGTCTTCGGATTACGAATTTCCTTGGAAAGCTTGCGGGCCACCAGCCCTTCGGACACATTCCAGAAAAGCTGCCCGTCGCGAAGGTTCAGCCGCTCCACTTGGTAGAAATGCCGCAGAATCTCCTCATTGGACTTCATTCCCAGCGCGCGCAGGAAAATCGAGCCCAGAAACTTCCGCTTACGGTCAATCCGCACAAACAGCACGTTCTTCGTGTCGTGTTCGAATTCTACCCATGACCCGCGGTAAGGAATAATCTTGCCCAGAAAATACGTTCGGTTGTTGGCGCTCTCGAAAAACACTCCTGGCGAGCGGTGCAGCTGGCTGACGATCACTCGCTCCGTTCCGTTAATGATGAACGTGCCGTTATCTGTCATCAGGGGGATATCGCCGAAGAAGACTTCCTGCTCCTTGATGTCCCGCATGGTTTTCGCGCCCGTTTCCGGATCCTTGTTATAAATCGTCAGGCGCATGGTGACTTTCAGCGGCGCGGAATAAGTCATCCCGCGTTCCTGGCACTCAGTCATGTCATATTTCAGTTGCAGGGTGACTGGATCCCCGCATTTGTTGCAGAACGTGGGAGTATTTCGGTTCAACGTGCCGCAGCGTTTGCACACCACGTCGCCCGTCTGGTAGGGATTGGTTACTACTGACGCCCCGCAATTCCGGCAGGTGGCTCTCAGGTGGTGCAATCCCCGTAGGTAGCCGCACTTGCACTCCCAGTTTCCTATGGAGTAATCCACGAAATCGAGCTGCGAAAGCCCGCGAAAATCCTGAATCGGCAGCACAGATGTAAACACCGACTGCAAACCAGCATCATCCCGCTCGCTGGGCAGCAGATCCATCTGCAAGAACCGTTCGTAGGATTTTTTCTGAACCTCGATCAGGTTGGGGATTTGCACCGCCGACCGGATTCGGGCAAAATCCAGCCGCTCCCGTTCCCGCGCTGGACGATTTCCATTGCGCATACGTTTACCTCGCTATCAGGCTTGGCGCGCAGCCGACGCTGCTGGAGGGACACCAAGGCTTCCAGTCCTATTCAGACCGATTGAAGGTTAAACTTCTCTGGAACACGCGCGTAAGCGTTGTCCTCGCGCCCCGTTCGCCGCGGGGCTGCGCACTTACTTGATTTCTACTTTGGCTCCGGCGTCGGCGAACTTCTTCTGGATCGTGGCCGCCTCTTCCTTGTTCACGCCTTCCTTGACGGTCTTTGGCGCGCCATCCACCAGATCCTTGGCTTCCTTCAAGCCCAGGCTGGTCACTTCGCGCACCGCCTTAATCACGTTGATCTTGTTGCCTCCAACGTCCGTCAGCACCACCGTAAATTCGGTTTTTTCTTCCACTGGTGCAGCTCCAGCCGCTGCCGGTCCTGCTGCTGCCGGAGCTGCCGCCGCTGCGGAGACGCCGAACGCCTCTTCCATTTTTTTAACCAGATCAGACGCCTCAAGCAGCGTCAACCCCTTGATTTCCTCGAGTATTCCTTCCACCTTGCTGGCCATGACTGTTTCCTCTCCTTAAGAGCGTTAAGAAATTGGTTGCTGGCTTTCCGCCGCGCCGCCAAACTTTTCCTGTTTTGCCGCTTCGCTGATCACAACGGCTATGCTGCGCGGCAATGCCGCCAGTGTGGACGCCACGCGTTGCGCCGGCGCCTGTAGCAGAAACATCACCTTGCTCAGCAATTCCTCGCGCGATGGCAATTGCGCTAGTTGCTGAATTTCTTGGATGGAAATTACCCGCCCTTCCACCCAGCCGGCTTTGAACTTGAACGCGGGCACGTCCTTCGCGACCTTGGTGAGCGCCTTCGCCAGGGCCACCGCATCTGCGGACGTGTACGCAATCGAATTGGGTCCCTGCAAGTTCTTCAGCAGAGCGTCCGCCGGCGTTTCCGAGCCGGCGCGCCCAGCCACGGTATTTTTCACAACCCGGTACTTCCCGCCCACGTTCTGTACTGCGCGGCGCAACGCTGTATCCTGCTCCACCGTGATGCCCTGAAATGTGCTCAAAATGATTGTCGAAACTGTCGCCAGTTCCTCATGCAGCGCCTTGCCCTGTTCTACTTTTTCGCTCTTGTTTTTCATTTCGCCGTCCGCCTTTGCGGTTACGCCGCCGCCGTTGTTGCCGATTCGGTCTCGGCATGGTCAATCGGGATGCCCGGGCCCATCGTTGACGTCAACGTTACTTTGGAGATGTACTTGCCTTTCGCGGCTGCTGGCTTAGCGCGCTGCACCGCTGCTATCAACGCGTGCGCATTGCCGGCCAGGTTTGCCGCCGTAAAGCTCACCTTGCCTATGGGCGAATGAATGATGGCAGTCTTGTCCAGCCGGAATTCGACTTTGCCGGCTTTCACTTCCTGGACCGCCTTCGCCACTTCGAATGTCACCGTTCCTGTCTTCGGATTAGGCATCAATCCCCGCGGACCAAGCACTTTGCCCAGCCGTCCGGCGGCCCTCATCATGTCCGGTGTGGCAATCACCGCATCGTAATCCGTCCAGCCTTCCAGAATTTTCTGTACCATGTCATCGCCACCCACGAAATCGGCACCCGCTTCTTCGGCTTCCTTTTGCTTGTCCCCAGTGGCCAGTACGAGCACCCGCTTGGTCTTGCCCAACCCGTGCGGTAGCACCACCGTGCCACGCACCATCTGGTCGGATTGCTTCGGATCCACGCTAAGATTCAATACCAACTCCACCGTCTCGTCGAACTTGACGTAATGCGTCTTCTTTAGCAGTTCCGCGGCCTCTTCGATTTTGTACGGCCGCGCCTCCACCAATTTCCGCACGCGTTCAATATTTTTTCCGCCTGTTGCTTTGTGTGCCATAGCGCTTCCTTCCTGATATCCCTGAATATCTTGTGATTCTTGCCGGTTATTCAACCACTTCAATGCCCATGTTCCGGGCCGTGCCCATCACGCTGCGCATTGCCGAATCAATCAGCGTGGTGTTGGATTCGGGCAGCTTCAACCGCGCTATCTCTTCGACCTGCTTGCGGGTTACTTTCCCGACCTTGTTGCGGTTCGGCTCCGCCGAACCCTTCACGATTCCCGCCGCGCGCTTTAGCAATTCCGACGCTGGCGGAGTCTTCAAAATAAATGTAAATGTTCGGTCGCTGTAAATCGTAACCAGCACCGGAATAATCATTCCGTCCGGCTCTTTCGCGGTCTTGGCGTTGAACTGCTTGCAAAAATCCATGATGTTCACGCCTTGTGGGCCCAGCGCCGTGCCCACAGGAGGTGCCGGTGTGGCCTTGGCGGCTGGCAATTGCAATTTCACTGTCGCGGTTACTTTCTTGGCCATAAAACTTCCCTCGCGCCCCGGGCGATTCCCTAGGCGACTTTCTCCACTTGCGCGAAATCCAGCTCCACCGGAGTCGAGCGTCCAAAAATCGTTACCGAAATCTTTAGCGTGCTGCGGTCGGAATTCACATCTTCCACTGTGCCCGTAAAATTGGCGAATGGCCCGTCCACAATTCGCACCTGCTCGTTGCGGTCAAAACTGAGCCTGGGCCGCGGTTTCTCCGCTGTCATGGTCGCCTGGTTCAGAATCCCCTGTACTTCCTCTTCGCTCAGGGGTGACGGATTCTGTCCCGATCCCACGAAACCGGTCACTCGCGGCGTTTCCCGTACCAGATGCCACGTGTCGTTGTCCAGCTCCATTTCCACCAGCACATAGCCGGGATATGACATCCGCGTGGATATCACTTTCTTTCCGCCGCGAATTTCCACCACCGACTCGGTAGGAATTATCACCTCGCCGAACCGTTCTTGCAGTCCCGCTGCGGACACGCGCCCCTCCAGGCTTTCCTTCACCTTCTTTTCAAAGCCTGAATAGCTGTGAATGATGTACCACTGCTTCGGCATTCCGGTTCTTTCCGCCTACTTGAAAAGTTTGAGCAGGCTTTGAATAAACCAGCTCATCCCGCGGTCCACAAAGAAAAAGTACAGCCCAAAAAACGTCACCGTGATGATAACCACCAGCGTTGTAGAGGTGACTTCCGGCTTCGTAGGCCAGTTTACCTGCCTCATCTCCACGCGCACTTCGTGAACAAATTGCTGTATGCGCTTGGGGTAGTCCGAGATACGCTGCAGAGGCCCCGGTAGTGACGGGCCGTTTGAGTCTCCTGACTTTAGCTTTGCTGCTTGCGCCATTGTCGCCATTTTCCAGTCCGTGTTCCCCGTTGCCGCCGCCCTTCCATTCCGCCGAAAAAATGGCAGGGGAGGAGGGATTCGAACCCCCACATCCGGTTTTGGAGACCGGCGGTCTGCCGTTGAACCTACTCCCCTAAAACCAAAACCTGCGCTCCTGCTTTGTCTCGAACCTATAAGGGGAGAGGGATTAAGCCCTTTCCGCCATCCGCTCTATTTCACTTCTTTATGCGGTGTTTGCTTTCGGCAAGTATTGCAAAATTTCCTGGTCTCCATGCGTTCCTGGTGTTTCTTACGGTTCTTCATGGTCGTGTAATTCCGGTTCTTGCAGTCCGTGCATTGTAATGTAATGATTTCGCGCATCCTGATTATCCCTGAGCCTTCAATTCAAATGGCCGAAATTCCCGTCGCTTACTCGATGATCTCGGTGACCGCGCCAGCGCCCACGGTGTGCCCGCCTTCACGGATCGCGAACCGCAATCCCCGCTCCAGCGCCACTGGCGTAATCAACTTCACTTCCATGCTTACATTGTC